>OKWQ01000091.1_pt1 | contig 100123 bp, 90 predicted proteins | sample 1607071 | NCBI WGS metagenome assembly OKWQ01 (sample SAMN07501039, study PRJEB24779) | human gut metagenome
GGAATATCGTGAGCAGACCTTGGTTGCTTAGTTTTTATTTTTTACACTGTCTACTTGACAGGGTGCAGTTCATTTTAGTGTCTACAGTTTTTTATTATGTAAATTAATTTAACATTTTATAAATAAAATTAGTGTGTTCATTTAAAATATTAATACCTATAAGAATTAATATTATACCTCCTATAATCTGAGAGTAATTTTTAAATACTGGGCCTAAAAATTTTCCAATCATAACCCCTAAAAAACATAAGACAAAAGTAATTAGGCCTATGCTTAAACAAAGAGGTATAATATGTACATTTAAAAATGCAAAGCTAATTCCAACAGCAAGAGCATCTATACTGGTAGCAATGGATAAAATTATTAACTCCCTATTATCCAATTCATCATCACATGTTACTGTTATTTCAGGATTGTTGCTATCTTCATAGGCTTCAAATATCATTTTAAGACCAATAAAAGATAATAGAAATAATGCAATCCAATGATCTACAGCCTGTATATATATTTGAAACCTAATGCCTACAAACCATCCAATAAAGGGCATTAATCCTTGAAATAAACCAAAGAAAAAAGCAATTTTAAAAGATATAAAAGATGTAATTTTTCTAAGGGTCATACCCTTTGTTACTGAAACAGCAAAGGCATCCATGGCTAAAGCAAATCCAGTTAATAATATTGTTAAAAATCCCATAAATATGTCCTCCTTGGTAATAATCAAACCATTATTAATAATTCTTATTACTTACAATATATTTTATATACACACTTATTATTCTTAAATAAAACTTGAAAATTATAATTAAATATATGAAGAATAAAATAATATAAAGATATTCATAATATAAGTATGAAATAATATAAAGGAAAAATTAGGAAGGAAATGTGAATGAATAAGTGGATTTGTCCAATATGTGGATATATTATTGAAAATGAGAAACCAAGAACTTGCCCTATTTGCAATTGTCCATATGAAGAATTCGAAGAAATTGACATAAAAAAAGAACAAAAAATATTTGATATTTGTGAAAATATAGGAATAGCAAAAGATGCAGATGACAAAATAATTTGCGACTTAAGGACTATTTTTTCTAAAGAATGCTTGGAAGTAGGAATGTACTTGGCTATGAGTAAAATTGCCATGAAAGAAGGATACCAAAAGGTAGGAGAAGTATATAAAAAAATAGCTTATGAAGAAGCTAATCATGCATCTATTTTGGCAGAACTTTTGGGAGAAGTTGTAAAACCATGGACAAAGGAAAATTTAAAAGTAATTATAGAAGATGAATATGAGGCAATGCAAAGCAAATTGAAATTAGCTAAAAAAGCTAAAGAGCTTGGTTTAGATACAATTTATAATGCACTAAATGAAATGTGTAAGGATGAAGCGAAACATGAAAAAGAGTTTTTTAGTTTGTTAAATGAATATTTTATAGAAACCTAAAAATGCATGAACATATTTATATATATGCATGAACATATTTATATATTTTGAATATAATACTTTTGAACAGTAAATAATAACGATCATTATATAAGTAAAATAATGACCAAATAATAAAAACTGTTGATTTTACTTGTAAGTTAATTTAAGATATTAAAAATATATAGAAAAATACTATGATAAAGAGAGTAGACTACATATTGATTTATAGCGAGCAAGGGATGGTGGAAGCTTTGTATGATAATTTAGTTGAAGAACACTTTGGAGTTGTTAGCCGAAATTTATTTTAAAGAGTAGACCTAAACGGAATCCTACCGCTATCAAGGAAGCGTATCGAATATTATTCTGTACGTAATTAAGGTGGACTAAAAATAGTCAACTAGGGTGGTACCGCGTAAATATCACGTCCCTATACTTTTGTATAGGGGCGTTTTTTAATTGCAAAGATTTTAAATGTATAAAAATAATAAAAGAAAGGATTGGCGAAAATGGCACACTTAGAAAGAGTATCTAAGAACAAGGAGGAAGATAAACAATTAGAAAGAATGTTTATAAATGAATTAAATGATTGTATAAATCAAATAGTATTGCTCAGGGGTTGGGTATACAAAATAACTGATTTAAGCCATGTAGTATTTGTGAAATTAAGAGATAAATCAGGTGTTATTCAATTAGTATGTAAAAAGGAACAAGTTAAAAATTTAAGGCTAGAAAATGCTGTAGAAGTAATTGGAACAGTATGTAGAAATGAAAAAGCACCTGGTAAAATAGAAGTAATAGCTGAAGAAATTAAAGTTATAGGAAATACTTATTACGACAAACTTCCATTTGAAATTAACAGTCTTAAAAATAAAGCAGCTTTAGAAACTCAATTAGACCATAGAACAATATCTCTTAGAAGACCAGAAATAAGAGCAATATTTAAAGTTCAAAGTGAAATAGAAGCAGCTTTTAGAGATTACCTAAAAGAAAGAAATTTTGAACAAATTCATACAGCTAAAATTATTGATTCATCAACAGAAGGTGGATCTGAAATGTTTACTGTGAATTATTTTGATAAAAGATCATTTTTAGCTCAATCACCTCAATTTTATAAACAAATGATGGTAGGAGCTGGCTTTGAAAGAGTTTTTGAAATCGGCCATGCTTATAGAGCAGAGCTTCATAATACCTGGAGACATTTAAATGAGTATGTTAGTTTAGATGTGGAAATGGGATTTATAAAGGATGAATATGAGTTAATGGATTTGGAAGAAGGTTTTATAAATTATTTATTGAATCACTTAAATAAAGTTTGTAAAAAAGAACTTGATATGTATAAAATAGACTTACCAAGTGATGTAGATATCCCAAGAATAACTTTACAAGAAGCTCATGAAATATTGCTAAATAAATATAATAAAAAATCTCCAATTGGAAATATAGATGCACAAGGTGAAGTATTAATTTCTAAATACGTTAAAGAAAAATACAACTGTGATTTTGTATTTTTGACAAAATACCCTGTAAGTAAAAGACCAATGTATACAATGCCAGATGATGAAAATAAAGAATTAACTAAGAGTTTTGACTTGATATACGATGGTCTCGAAATAACTACAGGTGGACAAAGAATTAATGATTATGAAATGTTAAAAGAAAATATAATAAAATTTGGATTAAATCCAGAGGACTTTGCTTTTTATTTGGAAACATTTAAATATGGTATGCCTACTCATGGTGGATTTGCCATAGGCCTAGAAAGACTTACTATGAAAATATTAAAGCTTACAAATATTAGAGAAGCAACTCTTATACCAAGAGATATGAAGAGATTAACTCCATAAAGAAATTACTGAAAGGGTGAAGAAAATGGCAATTACAAAGAAAGATGTTAGATATATTGCAAAATTAGCAAAACTTCAATTTAGTGAAGAAGAAGCAGAAGTTTTTGCAGTAGAGTTTGAAAATATACTAGAGCAATTTAAAACACTAGATAAACTGGACTTAGAAGATGTGGAAATAGAAAGACCAAAAGTTGCAGTAGTTAGAAAAGATATATGCAAAAAATGCCAAATAGATGATTTATATATAAATTCTAAAAAGATGAGAGAAACTTCCATAGAAGTTCCTAAAATCATTGAGTAGGAGGAGGTTTAAATGAAAAGATATAGTATAAAAGAGCTAGTAAATAAAATACAAAGTAAAGAAATTTCATGCGAAGAAGTTGTAAGTTATTATATTGAAAATATAAAAGAAAAAGAGAATTATATAGATGCATTTATATTACTTCAAGAAGAAAAAGCATTACAAAAGGCTAAAGAATTAGATGGAAAAATAAAAAAAGGTGAAAAGGTTGGAAAGCTAGCTGGTATACCTATTGCTATAAAAGATAATCTTTGCACAAATGGTGTGACTACAACATGTGCATCTAAAATGTTAGAAGATTTTGTTCCTCCTTATGATGCAACAGTTATAAAAAAATTACAAGAAGAAGATGCCATATTAATAGGCAAAACTAATTTAGATGAATTTGCTATGGGTTCATCAACAGAAAACTCAGCCTTCAAGGTTACAAAAAATCCAATAGATATATCTAGAGTACCAGGAGGATCTTCTGGAGGTTCAGCAGCTGCAGTAGGATCTGAAATGGTCCCACTTGCTTTGGGTTCAGACACAGGTGGATCTATTAGACAGCCAGCATCATTTTGCGGCGTAGTTGGTATGAAACCAACTTATGGTTTAGTATCAAGATTTGGCTTGATTGCCTTTGGTTCATCACTAGACCAAATAGGACCGTTTTCTATGACAGTTGAAGATAATGCTTATTTATTAAATATACTATCAGGAGAAGATAATCTAGATGGAACTACTATTAAAAATCTTCAGGTAAAAGATTATACTCTAGGAATAGACTCAGGAATAAAAGGAATGAAAATAGGCATACCTGTTGAGTTCATTGAAGAAGAAGGGCTAAATGAAGAAATAAAAGAAGCTATATTTGAAGATATAAAAGCTTTGAAAGAACTTGGAGCAGAGGTGGAAGAGTTTTCACTACCATCTACAAAAGATGGATTAGCTCCTTATTATGTAATATCTTCAGCAGAAGCCAGCTCTAACTTAGCAAGATTCGATTCCATAAGATATGGATATAGAGCAAAAGACTATAACTCTGTAGAAGACTTAGTTGAAAAAAGTAGAAGTGAAGGATTTGGTAAAGAAGTAAAAAGAAGAATTATGCTTGGTACTTATGCCTTATCTTCAGGATATTATGATGCTTATTACAACAAAGCACAAAAATTTAGAGCAAAATTAAAAAAAGATTTTAAAGAAGCTTTTAAAAGATACGATATTATTATGGGACCAGTATCTCCTATACTTCCTTTTAAAATAGGAGAAAGATGCGAAGATCCAACAGCTATGTATTTGGCAGATATTTATACTATAAATATTAACTTAGCAACAGTACCAGCACTATCAATGCCAGGGGGCAAAAGTAAAGAAGGACTACCTATAGGAGTTCAATTAATAGGAGATGTATTTACAGAGGATAAAATATATAAAGTTGCTTATGCACTAGAGAAAAAACTAAATCTTAGCTTTGAGAGAGGGGTGTAATTTATGTTACTAGAAACTGTTATTGGTTTGGAAATACATGCAGAACTAAAAACAAATACAAAAATATTTTGCTCTTGCTCAACAGAATTTGGAGCTAAACCAAATGAAAATACATGTCCAATATGCCTTGGAATACCAGGAACTCTACCAGTATTAAATGAAGAAGTTGTTAATTTAGCCATAAAAGCTGGAAGAGCTGTAGGATGTAGCATAAATAATTATAATAAAATGGATAGAAAAAACTACTTTTATCCAGACTTAACTAAAAACTATCAAACATCACAATACGATTTACCTATGTGTGTAAATGGTATTGTTGATTTTAATTACGAAGGGAAAAAAGTATCTGTTAGAATTAACAGAATACATATAGAAGAAGATGCAGGAAAACTTGTACATCTAGAAGATGAACCAGTGTCCCTAATAGATTACAATAGAGCAGGCGTACCTTTAGTAGAAATTGTTACTGAGCCAGATTTAAGATCTCCAGGAGAAGCAGCAGCATTTATGAGAGAATTAAAAGGAATACTTGAATATGCTGAAATATCAGATTGTCGTATGGACCAAGGTTCTATAAGATGTGATGCTAATATATCTATAAGACCTTATGGTAGAGAAGAATACGGAACAAAAGTAGAAATAAAAAATATAAACTCTTTTAGAGAAGTTCAAAAGGCTTTAGAAAAAGAAGAAAAAAGACAAAAAGAATTATATCAATATGGCGAAGAATATAAAATAAAACAAGAAACAAGAAGATGGGATGCTGGAAAAGGTAAAACTTTACCAATGCGTTCAAAAGAAGAAGCTCATGATTATAGATATTTTCCTGAGCCAGATTTAACACCTATTATAATAGAACAAGAAAAAGTTGATACTATAGAAAAATCACTACCTGAAATGCCAATAGAAAAAAGAGCAAGATTTGTGAAGGAGTATAACTTAAGTGAAAAAGATGCTTATATAATAATAGGAAGTAAAAAACTTGCTGCGTTTTACGAAGATGTTGTAAATGAAGGAGCAAATCCTAAAACAGCATCAAATTATATATTAGGAGACTTACTTCGTTTATTAAATGCAAATAATATGGAAGTAGAAGATATAAAAATTTCACCTAAAAACTTAGTAAGATTATTTAATATGATAGAAGAAGGTAAAATAAGTAATACGGCAGGAAAAGAAGTGTTTAAAGAGATGTTTAAAAGTGATAGACATGTTTTAGAAATTATTGAAGAAAAAGGATTATCTCAAATTAGTTGTTCTGATGAAATAGAAAAACTTGTTAATGAAGTTTTAAATAATAATCCTAAATCAATAGAAGATTTTAAAGCTGGAAAAACTCAAGCTGTTGGATTTTTAATGGGGCAAGTGATGAAAGCTTCAAAAGGAAAAGCAAATCCTCCAGTAGCAAAACAAATGATAGAAGAAAAACTTAAAAATTTGTAAACTTATTATTATATTAAAAACTATAAACTAAAGAGACTTAGATATATCTAAGTCTTTTTTATTGGAAAATTTTCACAACAAAACGCAAATTAATATATACTAGTTATATATGTGAAATTTATAAGGGGAGAAAATTAAAATATATATGAAAAAACCATATAAAAATTCTATTCAAAGATTAATATTTTTCTTTTTAACTTTGGCAGTACAGATATATATTATTATTTTAGTCATTTTACAGAGTAGAGAATATTTTTTATACTTTTATTTAATATCTCTAATACTTGGGTGTATTTTAGTAATATATATATTAAATGGAAAAAGTAATCCTAGTTACAAAATTGCATGGATAGTACCAATATTAATACTACCCATATTTGGGGGAACTTTTTATCTTATATACGGAGGTAATAAATTAAGTAAAAGAGAAAAGAAAAAAATGAAAAATCAAAATATAAAAATGAAGTCATCCTTAATTCAAGATTATGATGTTTTGAAAAGATTAGAAAAAGAAAGTGAGTATGCAAAGAATCAGTCCTTATATATATTGGATTATGCAAATTGCCCAATATATGAAAATTGTTATAATGAATATTTGTCACCAGGAGAAGCTAAGTTTGAAAAATTAATTGATGAACTAAAAAAGGCAAAATACTTCATATTTCTAGAGTATTTTATTATTGAAGAAGGTGTAATGTGGAATACTATTTTAGATATTTTAAAGGAAAAAGTTAAAGAAGGAGTAGATGTTAGAGTTATTTATGATGATGTTGGATGTGTAATGAAATTACCATATAAATATGCAGATGAATTACAAAAACATGGTATTAAGTGTAGAGTATTCAATCCATTTGTACCTTTATTTACAAATAGATTAAATAATAGAGATCATAGAAAAATAGCAGTAATTGATGGATATGTAGGTTTTATGGGCGGAATTAATTTGGCTGATGAATATATTAATACTTATGAAAAATATGGTCACTGGAAAGATGCTGCTATACTAATTAAGGGTGATGCAGTATTTAATTTAACTGTTATGTTTTTAAGTATGTGGGACTTTATAAATAATACAAATGATGATTATTTAAAGTATAAACCTGAAAATTATACAAATGAAAAATATTTAAGTAATGGATATATACAGCTCTTTGATGATAGTCCATTAGTCAATGAACCTATTGGAGAGACCGTATATTTAAATTTAATAAATAAGGCGAAAAACTATATATATATTAATACTCCATATTTAATAATAGATAATGAAATGGCAACTGCATTGAAAATAGCATCAAAGTCAGGCGTAGATGTAAGAATTGTAACGCCACATATACCTGATAAATGGTTTGTTCATGCAGTTACAAAATCTTATTATCACTCATTTATAAAGGACGGTATAAAAATTTATGAATATACACCAGGCTTTATGCATTCTAAAACTTTTGTAGTTGATGATGAATATGCAGTAGTAGGAAGTATTAACTTAGATTTTAGAAGTTTATATCTTCATTTTGAATGTGGAGCATGGTTGTATAAAACAGAGAGTGTATTAAAAGTAAAAGACGATTTTAATGAAACATTGGAACTTTGCCAAAAAATAAGTTTAAACGAGTGCGAAAATATAAAATGGCCAGTAAAATTTGGTAGGCTAATACTTCGATTATTCTCACCGTTAATGTAATAGAAAATCTTCCTTAATTCAATAGATAAGGAAGATTTTTTTGATTAACATCAATAAGAATATTCAATAAGTTTAATCCTATACAACAATAAAGGATAAGTACAGGAAATATAGAATTTTATAGGAATATAAAAAATATTAAAATAAATTTGGGGAGAATGATGATGTTAGATAATAATAATTTGAGACAATTAATGAGTGAGGTAAACAAATCATTTTATGTGTATGATGAAGAAGAAATTTTAAAATCTATTAATATTTTAAAAGACAAATTTAAAGAGTTTGAAATTTTATACTCAGTCAAAACTAATCCCAATAAACACATATTGGATTTAATGAGTAAAAATAATATAGGCTCAGATGCTGCATCTGCAAAGGAAGTACAAATATCAAATACAGCAAATATTAATAAAAATAATATAATTTATTCTGCACCGGGTAAAAGAAGAAAAGATATTGAAGAATCTATTGATAAATGCATAATAACAGCGGATAGTTATAACGAATTAAGTTTATTAAATGAAATAGGAAAAGAAAGAAATACTAACTTAGAAGTTGGGTTAAGGATTAATGCTAATTATAATATGTTTGGTGGAGAATCTATAAGCAGCAAATATGGCGTAGATGAAGAGACATTGATAGAAAATAAAAATTTTATAGATAACCTAAGTAATATTGAGGTTGTTGGAATTCATGTACATCTTCAGTCCCAAATTTTAGATTATGAAATAATTTACAATTATTATGAATATGTATTAAAGCTTGCATTATTTTGTAAAGAAAAGATGAAATTTAATCTTAAGTTTATTAATTTTGGTGGAGGACTAGGGATATCATATGGTAATTCTTATGGAAATTTAGATATTGATAAACTTAGTAAAATGTCAAATGAGTTAATTAAAAAATATAAACAAAAGTTAAATGCTAGATTTATTATAGAAAGTGGAAGATTTTTAGTTTGTAAAAGTGGAGCTTACGTTACACCTATAATTGATATTAAAGAATCAAGAGGTAGGAAATATCTAATCGTACAAAATGGATATAATGGTTTTTTTAAACCTACTATTAGTGAGCTTATTGTTTCTTATACTAACAAAAAAGATAATTTAAAAATGATGGAACCACTTTTTACTTCTTATGATTCTTATACTATAAGTTTAATAAAGAGGGAAGATAAAGAAGAAAATAATAAAGAGATAGTTACCATAGGAGGGAATTTATGTACAGCTGTTGATATTTTAGCAAGAGATATACTTCTTACTAAGGCTGAAATCAACGATTTGATCTTCATAAATAATGCTGGAAGCTATGCTTATTCTCTTACACCTCTTTCATTTAGTAGTCAAGAAAAACCTGTAGAAATATATTACACAAGCAAGGATTACCATGTAATAGACTAATTACATAAATTTACATGATATGATTTACTATAATTATTTACAACTATCCTAGACAATTTTTGCAAAAAAGTGTATTATTTTATTTATATGTAATAGACTTGGAGGGAAATTGATGCTTGAAGAAATACAAAATATGAATTTTAAAAATATGACCATGGAAACCATGGCTACCAAAATACTAGATTGGGCACTAAATAGTGGAACAAAATTAATAATAGGTACAATTTTAATAATAATAGGATTTAAAATAATAAATAGATTATCGAAAAAATTTGTAATCTTTGCAGAAAAAAGAAATGTAGATATGACATTAGTGAAATTCACAAGGTCATTTATAAGTATATCTTTAAAATGTTTATTAGTGCTTGTAATTGCAGGAGCATATTGGGAGCTAAAATTGTCAGGATTAGCAGCTATAGTTGCTTCAGCTGGGGTTGCCATAGGTCTTGCACTTCAAGGAAGTTTATCAAACTTTGCTGGAGGATTTATAATTTTACTTCTTAGACCATTTAAAGTAGGAGATTATATCCAAGCTGATCAATTTGAAGGAGCAGTTGAACAAATTGGAGTATTTTATACAACTTTAACAACGGTAGATAATAAAGTTGTATTAATACCAAATGGAACCTTATCAAACGGAAGTTTAATAAATTATTCTACAAAAGAAACTAGAAGAGTTGATTTAACATTTTCAGCAGGGTATGAATGTGATATTTTAAAAGTTAGAAGTGTATTAAAAGAAATAGTATCTAAAAATAAACTAATTCTTGATTATCCAGAGCCATTTGTTGGATTATTTGAACAAGGACCTAGTTCTTTAAAATTTGCTGTAAGAGTTTGGGTAAATACACCTGACTATTGGACAGTATATTATGATTTATTAGAACAAGTTAAAATTAGATTTGATGAAGAAAAGATTTCAATACCATATCCACAAATGGATTTACACGTAAGACAAGTTATAAAATAAAAAGATTGCTTTTTAGCAATCTTTTTTTATTGCATAAATTAAAAAAATTAATAACAAATTAATAACAAAATAGTAAGAAAATATTAAGAAAATGGGGTATATCAGGCCCAATTGTTAAGAAAAAATGAAAATTTATTCATATTAGATTTAAATAAAAATTATTATGATATAATAATTTAAAATCATAAAAAGGAGATACTTATGGAATATATTCAAAACATATATAATATAGTAAATGATTATTGGTTATTGTCTATTATTGTTGGATTGACAAGTGTATTTGTAGAAAGTTTTCTACCCATACTACCGCTAGTTGCAATTGTTACTGCTAACGCGGCTTTATTTGGTATGTATCAAGGGTTAATAATATCATGGATAGGATCTACAGCTGGGACTATATGTCTATTTTTAATAGTTAAAAAAATTAGCAATAAAAAATTTATTAAATTATTAAAAAACGAAAAAGTAGAAAAAGCAATTGATTGGGTAGAAGAAAAAGGGTTTATGTTATTGTTTTTTGCTTATGCTTGTCCATTTTTACCAGCTTGCGTGGTTACAATATCTCAAGGATTAGCCAAAAGACATACTACAGACTTTATATCTGCAGTAGTAGCAGGAAAGTTAGTTATGTTTTTTATAGTTAGTTATATAGGAAAAGATATTGTTGGTTTTATTACAAATCCTTTGAAAGTATTAACTTTAGTTTTAATCATATTTGTTGCTTGGAAAATAGGTAATAAATTAAATAAGGATTTGGATAATTTTGAAAAGAAAAGAATGAATGAAGAATAGGCAAAAGATCTATTCTTCATTTTAATTTAATAACTTTAAGTTTATTTTACACCCATTATTCCATCAACTAATATATCTATATCACAATTTAAAAAATAGTCATTTATATCAATGTTATTTAAGATACTCCTGATACTAGCTTCATTGTGATTTGTATCTTTTAATAAATCTTCTATATATGAAACATCCTTTTTACCAAAGAAATCTCCGAAAAATTTTATTTCTTTAATTAGCCCTTTCTCAACATTTAAACTAAATTCTATATTGCCACCAGGATACTTAATTTCATTATTAAGAGCATATTTAGGTGAATGACCAAAATTCCACTGCCAAGTGTTATATTTCTCTTCAACCAATTTGTTTATTTCATCTATATCTTCCTCACTTAATTGGTAAAGACAATTATTTTCGTATTTGCTATTTATAAAGTTCATCAAGTAATTTTTAAATTCTAAAACAGTCATATCCTGTTCTAAGTGATTAGCAATATTTGTAACACGAGATTTAACAGATTTTACACTTTTGCCTATAAACTTAGATGGTTTTACTTTTAGAGCACTAGACAAATCATATATTTCAGATGAGAACAACAAAGTACCATGGTGCATTACCTTATTTTTGTAATTATACTGTGCATTACCTGAAAATTTTTGATTATCAATAAGTAAATCATTTCTTCCTGAAAATTCAGCTTGTATATTTAAATTTTTCAAAGCGTCTATTATTGGCATAGTAAATCGCTTAAAATCACTAAAACTATTATCATTACACGAAATAAATGTAAAATTTATATTACCTAAATCATGAAAAACAGCTCCACCACCAGACTGTCTTCTTACGACTTTTATTTTATTTTGTTTTACATACTCATAATTAATTTCAGATAATGTATTCTGATTTTTACCTACGATTATAGCACTTTCATTTCTCCATAGCATAAAAATATCTTCATTAGTATTTTTTAAAAAATATTCTTCCATAGCCAAGTTAAAGTAAGCATTTGTACTAGTATTATTGATTAACAGCATAGTCTATTCCTCCATAAATTTTGTAATCAGACACTTTACTAATATTCAACAAAATGTGAGTATTTCCTTTAATAAATATGAATAATTAAAGAATTTGTCGCAATTTTCATAATCATAGTGAATGAAAATTGAAGGAATTATTTCAAAAAAAAAGAAGATAGTAATAATCAGTATGTAGGGGGGATAAGATGAAAAAGATAATTTATATTATTATTTGTATAACCTTTTGTAGCTTAGTAGGATGTAAAAACATTAATACTGAAAAGACTATAGATGCTTTTAATGATGAAAAACTTAAGATATATTCAGCAAAAGACTCGCAAAAAGTAAAAGAACTATTAAAATCTTATGGAGGCTCTAAAAATTTAACAGTTGAAAAAGCTAAAAAAAATAATATTGTAGTTATTGAAGACGAACAAATAGTAGCAAATGAAAAGATATGGAATGATTTTTATAAAAATAGTAAAAAGAAAAAAGAAGATAGGGTATTAATAGTTCAATACACTGAACAAGACGACCCAATACTGACTTACTTATCATGCAAAGACAATAAATTCTTTATGATTGAAGATGACTCGAGAGATCAATATAGAGATGATAAAGAAGAAGATTATTTTGAATATAGCTTTAAATATTTAAAATTATTTGAAGAAAACAATAAAACTTATGTATACTTGTTAGATGATGAAAAAATAACTTTAGATGAGCTTAATTATTCTCTATTAAGTTCAAATATATCAGATTGGATACCTTATGGTTTTGTGTTTTATTATATAAATTCATAGATTATTAGACTAAAGTAAATATAATTTTGATAAATTAGAACAAAATATATTGTATTTGTAAAGCATATATTATATACTATAAAAAACAAGTGAATATATAGGTAGAGGCGCAATATTTATAAGTATTAATAATGAGGTAGCACGATGACTTATTAAAAAAGGAAATATTGCCGAAGTGTATAACTGAGGCTTTAAGGTTATATCGCTGGGTGTATATAAAATATATATACAACTGTCACTAATTTTAGTGTTGAGCTATCATTGAGAAGAACTAATAATATTTTTAGTGTGTAATTTTAACCTTGATGAAGCCATCAAGGTTTTTTTATTGCAAAAAATTATAATTTTTATTAAAAAATATTGATTTTTAACTACTTAATGGAATAATGAATTTGTTCTAAAAGACATTATTAACATGAGCAAAGACAATTTGTATTAAAATGACAAAACCCTGAAATATTCACAACTATCACATAGGGGGAAGAAAAATGAAAAAAAGAAATGTAAGATTATTATTAATGACAACAATATTGATTTTAATATCAAATGTAACAAGTTTTGCAGCAGAACAAGATATGGCTGTAATAAATGCACAAAAGTATGGAATATTAACATTATTACCACCACTTGTAGCTATTATTCTAGCTTTTATAACTAAGAATGTTATAGTATCTTTGGTTATTGGAGTAATGTCAGGTGGTTTTTTATTAAACCTAAATGGTATTAATGTTTTTTCAGCACTATTTAATTCATTTTTAGATTTAATTGATAGAGCTGTTGGGGCATTAGCAGACCCATGGAATGCAGGAATTATACTTCAAGTTTTAGCAATTGGTGGAGTAATCAACTTAGTTGCTAAAATGGGTGGAGCAAAAGCAATAGCTGAGTCATTAGCTAAAAAGGCAAAAAGTGCAAAAAGTGCTCAACTTATAACATGGGCAGCCGGACTTTTAGTATTCTTTGACGACTATGCAAATTCTTTAATAATAGGTCCTATGATGAGACCAGTTACAGATAAAATGAAAGTTTCAAGAGAAAGGCTTGCTTTTGTAATTGATGCTACAGCTGCACCAGTTGCAGGAATAGCAATAATTTCAACTTGGATAGGTTTAGAAGTAGGCCTAATTGGAGATGGATTTAAGGCTATAGGAGTAAATGCAAATGCATTTAGTATATTTTTAAGTACATTACCATATAGATTTTATAATATATTGATTCTTGGATTTATAGTTATAACAGCAGTACTATTAAAAGAGTTCGGGCCAATGAGAGAAGCAGAGCTAAAAGCTAGAAGAGGAAATACAAATTTAGTTTCTAGTAAAGATATAGATGAAAAAATAAGTAATGAACATAGTGATTTAGAGCCCCTTCCAGGAGTTAAATTAAACATATGGAATGCTATAATACCAATAGGAATACTAATAGTTGGATCATTAGTTGCATTTTACTACAGTGGTTATAGCACAATAATGAGTGGAAATGATGCAAGTTTAATTCAAATATTTAATAACTCACCACTATCATTTGTAGCAATTAGAGAAGCATTTTCTAATGCAGATGCATCAGTAGCTTTATTCCAATCTGCTTTATTTGCAGGAATAGTTGCTATAGCAATGGGTGTAGGTAAAAAAATATTTACTGTATCACAAGGATTAGATATATGGGTAGATGGAATGAAAACTTTAGTTATAACTTGTGTAATACTAATATGTGCATGGTCACTTTCATCAGTAATAAAAGAACTTGGAACAGCTAGATACTTGATACAATTATTATCAGGTTCTGTACCGGCTTTTTTATTACCAAGTATAATATTTGTACTAGGTGGAATAATTTCATTTGCTACAGGTACATCTTATGGAACAATGGGTATACTTATGCCACTAACTATACCACTAGCTCATTCTATAAGTCCTGATATGTCTTATATAATAGTTTGTGTAAGTGCAGTTCTTACAGGTTCGATATTTGGAGACCACTGCTCACCAATATCAGATACAACAATACTTTCATCAATGGGTGCTGGATGCAATCATATAGACCATGTTAGAACACAAATGCCATATGCTTTATTTGTTGGAAGTATAGCAATATTATTTGGGTATATACCAGCAGGAATGGGACTTCCAATTTACTTAATAATGCCTTTAGCATTTGTAGCTATGTTTATAGGAATACAGATACTTGGAAAAAGTGTAGATATAGATGAAAAAGAAGAAAGTTTAATAGCTTAATTTATTATAAAAATCTCTTTAAATTGTTAGATGAAATAATTTGAAGAGATTTTTTTTATTTAATTAATACACTTGTGAATCTAGGGAAAACTAAATATAAGAGTTAGTTGTAATTATTAAAGGAGAATCTAGATGAACAGCAATTTTACAATGAGAACAAATTTACTTATAGGACAAAAAGGTATGGAAAAATTAAAAAATTCTAATGTTCTTGTCATAGGAGTAGGTGGAGTAGGAAGTTTTTGCGTAGAAGCCTTAATAAGAGCCGGTGTGGGAAACATAACTATAGTAGATTATGCAAAGGTTGAAGAAAGTGATTTTAATAGACAACTACCTGGATTAACTTCTAATTTAAACAAGAATAAGGTTCAAGTAGTAAAAGATAGGTTACTAGATATAAATAAAGATTTAAATATAAATGCAGTAAACTGTGTTTTTAATGAGGAAAGTAGTAACAAAATATTTAGTGAAAATTATGATTATGTTGTAGATGCTATAGATATGGTTTCATCAAAAATTCATTTAGTTGAGATATGTTTAAATAAAAATATACCAATAATAAGTTCCATGGGTATGGGAAATAAACTTGATCCAACAAAGATAGAAATCAATGATATTTCAAATACTCATACTTGTCCATTGGCTAAAGTTATGAGAAAAGAACTTAGATGTAGGGGAATAGAGCATTTAAAAGTAGTATTTTCTACAGAACAACCTATAGAAGTTAAGGAAAAAATATCAAATGGCCATAGAATCTTACCAGGAAGTATGCCTTTTATGTCTTCTTGTGGAGGATTGATAATGTCATCTCAGGTTATAAAAGACTTACTAGATATAAAGTGATTTTAAATTTAAAGCTAAAATAGTAATAATTTTGATAATAAACAATTAAAATTATTACTATTTTTATTTAATAAAATATAAAAAATTATTTCAATAATATCTTCTTTAAAATCATAATTCAATGATAATTAGGAACTTGTTGCTATCTTTTATAAAGAGATATAATGCTTAATTTATTTATGGAAAGCCTCTACCTTATAAAGAATTTTTGCAACTTATCTTTATAATAGTCCAAGTATAGGCAATAACATAAATGACAAATTGGAACTATATATAGAAAAATAGCATATGGGATAAATTTGTAATTACTTATGCCTAAGACTGAAGTAGGAACAAGTGCAGCTATACACCATGGAATTAAGGCAGATGTAATAATAGCGGAATTGGAAAATTCCATAGCTATATCCTCATTATTATAATTCTCATAGGTATCCTCAAGTATTTCTATAGTTAAAATAAAAGCTATAGTCTGGCTACATCCAATAGAGGCAATTATTAAGCCAAGTAATAAGGTTATAAAAAATAACTTGCTTCTTTTTAGTTTTATTTTCTTTAAATACTTTTCCAAGCCGCCAAAAATATTTAATCCACTAAAAAATCCTGTTAAACAACATGAAATAATAATTATATAACAAGTTTTAAACATGGAAATAATACCGCCACCCTTAATAATATTTGATAAAGATGAAGACGTTTTATATCCAAATATAATATAATTACACAAATCTATCATAGTTATTTTTTGAATAAAAAGGCAAATTATTATTGATGTTATTATACTTATAGTTATTGATTTTGAAATTGAAACTTTTTTCAACGACAAAATAATAATTATAATAGCTGGTATTAATAAAATAAAACTTATATGAAAATCATTGTACAAAGTTAAACTTAGTGAATTATCAATAAAAGTTAAAGGATTTTTAAAGGAAAAAAATAAATAAAAAATAATACTAATTATAGTTGGAATAATACCAAAAACAAAAACCTTTCTAATATATTTAAATAAGTCAACTTTAGTTAAATTGCATAGAAGAAGTAAACTAGAAGATAAAGGTGAACATCTATCACCTAAATATGCACCAGACATAATGGCTCCTCCTACTAAATTTAAGTTAAGATTAGACGCCTGTGCAATAATAATAAGAGGTATACCTATGGAACTTACAGTACCAAAGGAAGTTCCAATTAAAATTGATGTTACAGCTGCTATTAAAAAACAAAACAATATAAATAGATTAGGGTTAATATATTTTAGTGAATAATAAACTATTGATGGAATTGTTCCACAACTTAACCATACACTTATTAAAATTGAAATTAAGATTAAAATTTTTATAATTGGAAAACTTCTTTTAGACTCAAAAGTATATAATTTAAGAAGGTCTTTTATGGTTTTATTTCTTTTTAAACCAATTAAAGAAAATAAAATTAAAGAAATAGTTAAACCGTATCCTAAAAAAATATTATTAAAAACACTAAATATTAGCATTGTTATTGTAATAATAATAATGAAAAAAATACTCATATAAATAATTCCTCCTATTATTTATCAATATAATAAAATTATAGAAGAAAAATATTAAAATATTAATTAAATATAAAAAATATTTATAAAACATATATAGTAAAAAATACGGTTTTACTTGTTGCTAAATAAAGTCAGGTAATATATACTCATATTAATAAGTGAATATTTAAGGTAGAGGTGCGATTTTTATCAGTAACAATAAGGAGTTAAGCAACGTTGATTTATTGTGAAAGGAAACATCGCCGAAGCGTATAACTGAAGCTTTAAGGTTATTTGGCTGGGGGTATATATAATATATATGCCACTGTCACTAAGAAATTAGTGTTGAGCTATCAAATGGATTTATAGTTTAGTATAATTATGACCTTGATGCTCTTACATCAAGGTTTTTTTAATGAAAAAAAATAGCCCTTATGATGTTCACTACAAAAATATTAGGGGGAAATAAAATGAGAAGAAGAAATTTAAGATTATTTTTAATGACAACCATGCTATTCATAATGACGACGGCACTATCTTTTGCAGAAGAAGTTGATGTTGCGGCACAAAATGCAGGTAAATTTGGTTTATGGACTTTAATACCACCGCTAGTTGCAATTTCACTTGCTTTTATAACTAAAAATGTTATAGTATCTTTGGTTTTAGGAATTATGTCAGGTGGATTTATATTAAATATAACAGGAAACAATCCTTTTATGGCAATATTTTATTCATTTTTAGATTTAATTAAAAGAGCAGTGGAATCTCTAGCAGACCCATGGAATGCAGGTATAATTCTTCAAGTTTTAGCAATAGGAGGAGTTATAAATTTAGTTGGAAAAATGGGTGGAGCAAAAGCCATAGCTGAAGCATTATCAAATAAAGCAAAAACAGCAAAAAGTGCTCAAATAATGACTTGGTTTGCAGGACTACTTGTATTCTTTGATGACTATGCAAACTCTTTAATAATAGGACCTATGATGAGACCAGTTACAGACAAAATGAAAGTATCAAGAGAAAGATTAGCTTTTATAATAGATGCCACTGCAGCACCAGTTGCAGGTTTAGCAATTATTTCTACATGGATAGGTTTAGAAGTTGGGCTTATAGGTACAGCATTTGAAAGTATAGGAGTTGAAACAAATGCATTTGGAGTATTTTTAGATACAATTCCATTTAGATTTTATAATCTATTAATATTAGGATTTATAGTAATGACAGCTTTACTTTTAAAAGATTTTGGACCTATGAGAAAAGCTGAGTTAGAATGTAGAAGGGGAAGTCAAAATCTTACTTCAAACGAAGAAGTAAATAAAAATTTAAGTAAACATGATGATATGGAACCATTAGAGGGTGTTAAACTAAGTGTGTGGAATGCAATAATACCAATAGGAGCGTTGATAGTTGGAGCGTTATTTGCATTTTATTACAGTGGATATACTGCAATAATGGGCGGAGAAGACACTGCGGTAATTCAACTTATGCAAAACTCACCAGCATCATTTAATGCAATAAAAGAAGCTTTCTCAAATTCAGATGCATCTGTTGCTCTTTTCCAATCAGCTTTATTTGCAGGAATAGTTGCCATGGTTATGGGTGTATGTAAAAAAATGTTTACTGTATCAGAAGCTCTAGATATTTGGGTGGATGGAATGAAAACATTAGTAATAACAGGTGTAATATTAATATGTGCATGGTCACTATCATCTGTAATAAAAGAGCTAGGAACAGCAAAATATTTAATTACACTATTATCAGGTTCCCTACCTCCATTCATAGTACCAAGTTTAATATTTGTACTTGGGGCAATAATATCATTTGCAACTGGAACTTCTTATGGAACAATGGGAATACTTATGCCACTGGCTATACCTCTTGCATATTCAATAAACCCAGACATGTCTTATGTAATAGTTGCAACATCAGCAGTATTAACGGGAGCTATATTTGGCGATCACTGTTCACCAATATCAGATACAACAATACTTTCATCAATGGGAGCTGGATGTAATCATATAGATCATGTTAGAACACAAATGCCTTATTCAATATTTGTGGGAGTTATTACTATAGTGTTTGGATATATACCAGCAGGATTTGGATTACCTGTTTATTTAATCTTACCACTATCATTTGTGGCAATGTTTATAGGAATACAAATACTTGGTAAGAGTGTAGAGGTTGAAGATATACAAGGAAATGAATTATTAGAAAATTAATATTTAGAAAAGACTTAAATGATAATGCATTTAAGTCTTTTTTTATGCAGATAATAAGTTATAGATTTTGTAAAAGGAGAAATCACTATGGCTTATGTGAATTTTAAAGAAGAAAATTATAAATTAAAGATACAACTAGAAAAAAGAAAAAAGAATAATGAAAAAAATTACAGTTATATTATAAAGCATAAAAAGGAGATGACTGACTATAATCCTGATAATAGATATAGTTATGAAATTATAAAAAACGAATTCATTGGAAAAAAAGGATTGCTAGATGAAAAAGATTATTATAATATTTCTAACAAAGATATAATATGTGCAAACTTCAAAGATTGCACTTTTGCAAATACAAAATTTATAAATTGCAAAATAATAGGCTGTAAATTTTATGACTGTAAGTTTATATTAGGCGGTGTTATTTTTGAAAATTGCATATTTATTATGGAAGACAGTATAAAATCTCCATCATTAAATAATACAACAAATTACTCTTGTGAATTCTACAGTTGCGAATTTTATAGTAAATTTAGAAATTGTGATTTATCATATTTAATATTTGAAAATTGTTTAATAAAAAATACTTCATTTGAAATATGCATGATGAAAAGTATGATAGCAACTAAATGTGAATTGAATGAAATAAAAATTTCTGATTGTGATTTAAGTGGATTTAAAACACATAAATGTTACATTCTAGACTTTGAATTTGATGATAAATATAAAACTAAATTAGATGAAAAAACATTTTTTGATAAATTAGTAGAAATAAAAAAAGATAGAGAAGAATATGAAGGAATATATTTAACCTATCAGATTATCGCAGATAAATTTAAAGAAAATACTTTAGATAATAACTTTGGAGAGTATTATTATTTATGCAAAAAAACTGAGTATAAAATTCTAGACCCGGTGCCTAAAATAGGCTCATTTTTGTATAAAATATTTTGTGGATATGGTGAAAGGCCTTTTAATGCGCTATTAACGGGAATATTTTTAATATTAGTTTTTGCATTTTTATACTTAATTGTTGGTTTGGACATTAATAAAAGTTATGTTATTTATAATCTAGAAACATTTAAAAATTTAGATTTTATGAAATTTGTTGCAGACTATAATCAATCTCTAGCACTAAGCTCAGGTATATTTTTGGGTGTAGGGGGATATAGTAGTGAGCCAGTGAAAATGTCACTGATGTTATCTAATATTGAGATGATTCTAGGGATAGTAACTGTGGGAGTAGGAATTGGAACTATAGTAAGAAAAATAATAAGATAAAATTTACAAAAAAAAAGGAAATTTACCGAATAATATAGTATTTACTAATATATATATTAATGTTTTGCAATATTCTTACTATTAAATAAACTATTTCACATATATTTATTATATGAAAGATACATGTTAAAGTGATTTTAAAATTCTATATACTTAAGGGGTGGTATCTTGAACAATACAGAGTTATTGAAGAAAAATATAACTAAAGCAGAAGATTTAAATTTATACATGAATTTAACAAAAGATGAAGAAATAAAAATGAATGAAATACTTGAAAAATATCCCATGTCTATTACACCTTATTATTTATCTTTAATTGATTTTAATGACCCAAATGATCCTATAAAAAAAATGTGTATACCTTCAATAGAAGAAATTGATTTAAGTGGAAGTTTTGATACGAGTGGTGAAGCAGATAATACTGTTATTACGGGAATGCAACACAAATACGAACAAACTGTAATAGTGCTATCTACAAATCACTGTGCAATGTATTGTAGACATTGCTTTAGAAAGCGTTTAGTAGGTTTATCAGATGAAGAAATAGCTACACATTTTGAAAAAATGTTAGAATATGTAAAAAATAATGAGAAAATAAGCAATGTACTTATTTCTGGTGGAGATTCATTTTTAAATAGTAACAGAAAAATTGAAAAGTTTTTAGAGGCATTATGTGATATTTCTCATATTGATTTAATTAGATTTGGAACAAGAATACCAGTAGTTTATCCTGAGAGAATAACTAGAGACAATGAACTTAAAGAGATACTTAGAAAATACGGTGAAAAAAAACAAATTTATGTAGTGACTCAGTTTAACCATCCTAGAGAAGTGACTAAGGAAGCTATTGATGCAATAAAATATTTAAGAGATGCTGGTGTTATAGTAAAAAATCAAACAGTTTTATTAAGAGGAGTAAATGATAGTATTGAGATCCTTGGAGAGTTGCTAAAAAAGGTTACTTCTATTGGAATAGTACCATATTATATATTTCAGTGTAGACCAGTTACAGGTGTAAAAAATCAATTTCAAGTGCCTCTTAAAGAAGGTATTGATATAGTAGAAGGAGCTAAAAGCTTGCAAAGTGGCCAAGGTAAATGTTTTAAATATTGCTTGTCTACAACAAGGGGGAAAATTGAAATAATAGGAAAAACAGAAGAAGATAATATGGTATTTAAATTTCATCAAGCAAAATACAAAGAGGATAGAGCAAGAATATTTATAGAAAAAGTTGATGATAATCAAACCTGGATATATTAAAATATTTAATTAGAACTGCCATCATTTAAAAAGTATATATTTCTTTTTAAATGATGTTTTATTTTTACATGAAATAAATATAATATAAAAAAATATAGCAATATATTACTATACATAAAAACTTAAGATGCTTTATAATGTAACTATAAGAAGTGTAATTATTAAATAAAAGAATTTAATATTATATTAAGCAACTTTCTTATATAAAATAGAAAGGAGCGTTAATATTTGTCATGCCAAGTAATAAAAATAAGAACGTTAATCCTTATATTATCAAATCAATAAAATATATTAATCAAAATTTAAAGAAAAAAATAACAATTAACGAAATTTGTCAGTATATTAACTTATCTAAATATTATTTTTCACGAATGTTCAAAAACGAGATAGGTGTAACTCCGTATAGGTATATAATGAATTGTAAAATAGAGGCTATAAAAGAAGATTTATCTGATGGAGTAGACATAAACACCATAGTAAGTAAATACGAGTTTTACGATTTAAGTCATCTTAACAAAAATTTCATAAAAGTATATGGAATAACACCGCTGGAATATCAAGAATCCTGTAAGTCAAAGAATAAATAATTTTTATTTAAAATGCCAAGTTATTATGTAGCTATCTACATATATAATAAAATTATTTTTAGGAGGTTTTAATAATATGGCTTTTACATTTTATATGCCAAGTGTTAGTTTAATGGGACCAGGATGTTCAGACAATTTACCAGAGGAAATAAAATCAAGAGGATTTAAAAAAGCTTTAATAGTTTGTGGAAAGAGATCTGCTAGTAGTTCGGAATTTAAAGGAATAACTGATAATTTAGGAGCTAATGGTGTGGAATTTGTTGTATATCCTGGTTCTCAACCAAACCCTACTGTTACTAATGTAATGGATGGAGTTAAAGTACTTAAGGATAATGGATGTGATTTTGTTATATCTTATGGTGGAGGATCTCCCCATGATTGTGCAAAAGGTATAGCTTTAGTTGCTACTAATGGTGGAAACATAAAAGATTATGAAGGAGTTCACGTATCTAAAAATCCTCAGCTTCCACTTATAGCAATAAATACTACAGCTGGTACTGCTTCAGAAATGACTATATTCTCTATAATTACTGACGAAGAAAGACATGTTAAAATGGCAATAGTTGATAAACATGTTAACCCAGTTCTTGCAATAAATGATCCAAATTTAATGGTTAGTATGCCTGCTTCTTTAACTGCAGCGACAGGAATGGATGCTTTAACGCATGCTATTGAAGCTTATGTATCTACTGCTGCTACTCCAGTTACAGATGCTTGTGCACAAAAAGCTATTGAACTTATTAGTGATTATTTAAGAGATGCAGTTGCTGATGGAAATAATATGGAAGCAAGAGATAAAATGGCTTATGCTGAATTTTTAGCAGGTATGGCATTTAACAATGCTTCTCTTGGATATGTTCATGCAATAGCTCATCAATATGGTGGATTCTATAACCTACCACATGGTGTATGTAATGCTATATTACTTCCTGCTGTTCAAGAGTTTAATGCTAAAGTTGCTGCTAAGCAATTAAAAGATTGTGCTAAATTTATGGGTGTAGATGTATCAGGAATGAATGATGACGAAGGTGCTGCTGCTTGTATAGCTGCAATAAGAAAATTATCTGTTGATGTTAATATACCTAAAGGATTTGCAGAACTTGGAGCTAATGAAAAAGATTTTGATATATTAGCTACTAATGCACTAAAAGATGCTTGTGGAGCTACTAATCCCCTTCAAGCTACTCATGATGAAATAAAAGCTATATTAGCAAAGGTTATGTAATTAGCATCAGAGTTATTTGATTTTTATAGGCTTGCATATGTAAATTAACTTTACTATATAATAAGCTATAATTGATAGGTGAAATCTATCAGTTATAGCTATTTTATTGTGCATTAATAAAATATATGCTTAATAAATTGCAACTAAATTATAATAAGATTTCTAATAATAATGAGTAGCTATAAAATGTGTATATCTTGTATAATAATATTTTAAATAAGACATAATGTTGTCATATTAATAGTGATATTATTAAATTAAAAGGAGATGACTTATACTGAAAAGTACAATGTATGATAATAGTGGAGAAATGAGATGAAAATTAATAGATTAACTGAAATTATTTTAATACTTTTAAATAAGAAAAAAATAACAGCAAAAGAATTATCAGATAAATTTCAAGTATCAACTAGAACTATATACAGAGATATAGAAACCTTATCCTTGTCTAGAGTACCAGTTTACATGAGTAAAGGTAAGAATGGAGGAATTAGTTTATTAGAAGATTTTTCTATAAATAAAACTTTATTGTCTGATAATGATAAGGAAAGTATAACATTGGCACTCAAAGCTCTGTCTACTATTGAATATCCAGACATAAATTCTGTAATTGATAAAGTGGGATTTATAAATTCCACACATCACCATGATAATTGGGTAGACATAGATTTATCAAGGTGGGGAAGTAAAACATATGAAGACGATAAATTTGATAAAATAAAGTACGCAATTTTAAATGACAAATTAGTAGAATTTAGTTATGTAAATAGTTTGTCTAATATATCTAAGAGGATTATCGAACCAATTAAACTCATTTATAAAGGGCAAAGTTGGTATTTATATGGATATTGTAGATTAAGAAAAGACTTTAGATTATTTAGAATAAGTAGAATAAAAGATTTTGAGGTAAATAAAGAGAACTTTGCAAAATGGAATTTAAAAAAGCAAGAAATGAATTGTTTAAAAAAACAGGTAACCAATAAGGATGAAAATAAAGCCTTTAATACTGTTAAAGTAAAATTAGAAGTTAAAAAAGAGGCTTTATATAGAGTATTTGATGAATTTGACAAAGAATCAATTATTGAGGATGAAGATGGAAATTATCAAGTAACTATGGAATATCCAGAAAATGAGTGGTTATATGGATATGTACTCTCATTTGGACCATACGCTAAAGTTATTGAGCCATTACATATAAAAAATATAATTATAGAAAAAATGGAAAAAGCTTTAAAAATGTACAATAAAAATATTTAATATAAATTCAAGTATAAGGAAGGTTTGTTATGAAGTATGAATGGAGAAAAAAAGAAAAACAATATTATTTGCCAAAAGCAAAACCTGAAGTTGTAAAAATGGAAAAATTTCAATTTATACAAATAAAAGGAAATGGAAATCCAAACGGTGATGAGTTTTCAGAGAAGGTAGGAGCCTTATATTCAATAGCTTATGCAATAAAAATGATGCCTAAAAAAGGTATAACTCCACAAGGGTACTTTGATTATACTGTATATCCATTAGAAGGAATATGGGGTTTGGATGAAGAAGGTAGGAAAAAAGATATACTTGATAAAAATAATTTAGTATATAACATAATGATTAGGCAACCTGATTTTGTAAATAAACAGGTTTTTGACTTGGCAGTTGATCTTACGAAGAAGAAAAAATTTAATAAGTACTTAGATGAAATAGAATTTGATTATATAGATGAAGGTATGTGCGTTCAAATGATGCATATAGGACCTTTTGATGAAGAATACAAAACATTTGAAATTATGAAAGAATTTTGTAGTGATAATAAACTATCAATAAAAGATAAAAACCATAGAGAAATTTATATATCTGACTTTAGAAAAACTTCACCAGAAAAACTAAAAACGGTTTTGAGATATATGGTAGAACATAATTAAGGAGGTATTTAGATTGGATTTTATAGATATAGAGTTGGAAAATATAGATAGAGAACATATATGCTGTGCCATCTCTGATAAAAAAGGAGAATGTCAGGTATCATCAAAAAAAGCTTGGCTAAAGGAAAGGTTAAAAGATAATATAGTATTTAAGAAAGGCGACGTTAGAGGGAAAGTTTTTATTGAATATATACCTTCTGAAAATGCTTGGTGTCCAATTATTGCAGATAATTATATGTTTATAAATTGTTTTTGGGTGTCTGGAAAATATAAAGGACAAGGTATAGGTAGTGAGTTATTAGAAGAATGTATAAAAGACAGTAGACTAAAGGGGAAAAAAGGTTTAATAGTACTATCATCAGATAAAAAGAAGCCATTTTTATCTGATAAAAAATATTTTGTAAATAAGGGATTTTTAGTAGCTGATACTGCAAAGCCTTATTTTGAATTATTATATTTACCTTTTGAAGAAAATGAATTGATACCCAGATTTAAAAATACAGTAAAAAAAGAGTGTATAAATGAAAAAGGATTTGTTTTATATTACTCACATCAATGCCCTTTTACTTCTAAATATGTGTCTATTATAAAGGATTATGCAAAGGAAAAAGGTATTGATTTGCATACGATTAGATATGAAAACAAAGCTCAAGCCCAAAATGCTCCAACTCCATTTACTACATATAGTTTATATTATAATGGGAAGTTTATAACTCATGAAATTCTAAGTAGTAAGAAGTTTGATAATATATTAAAAATTATAAAGTAAATAGAAATAAAGTATTAAGATTAGATTTAGTAGAAGAATTCTTAATATGCTTAATAAAAAAGAGTAGTAACTTTTATTGGATAAATCACAATATAAAGGTTACTACTCTTTATAAATATAAATTTTATACTTCAATTAATTCATATTCTTTATTTCCAATACCAAGTTTGACACTATGGTCAATACAAACTTCCCAATTTGTTTCAGGATGAGTATTAATAAAGTGATCGTGAAAGTGGTGATTTTGCTCGTCTAAATAACTGCCATGTATTACACTTTGTTTGTTGCAAGCATCTACACAAGCCATGTCTAAAGCAACAGGATCAAATGAAGCAAATATACCTACGTCAGGAATGATTGGTAAATCATTTTCTCTATGACAATCACAGTTTGGAGAAACGTCTATAACAAAGCTTATATGAAAATGAGGTCTACTTTGTAATACGGCTTTAGAGTACTCTGCTATTTTCTTATTTAATATATCATTGGATTCATCTGTAGGTGAATTTACAGCATCATAGTTACATGATCCAATGCATCTACCACATCCAACGCATTTATTATGGTCAATAGAGGCTTTTTTATTTTCTCCAAATGAAATAGCATCATGAGCACAATTTTTTGCACATGCTCTACATCCAACACATTTTTTCTCCTTTACAAAAGGCTTTCCACTACTGTGCATTTCCATTTTACCTGCACGAGATCCACATCCCATACCTATATTTTTCATTGCTCCGCCAAAACCTGTAGATTCATGACCTTTAAAATGATTCATTGATATGAAAATATCAGCATCCATTATAGCTTGACCTATTTTTGCTTCTTTAACATATTCGCCACCATTAACAGGGACAAGAACCTCATCTGTACCTTTGATACCATCGGCTATTATTATATGGCATCCCGTAGTAAATGGATTGTAACCATTAGTATAGGCAGAGTCTAAATGCTCAAGTCCATTTTTTCTACCACCAACGTAAAGAGTATTGCAATCTGTCAAAAACACTTTACCTTTTTTTGATTTTATCAAATCCACAATGACTTTAGAAAAATTAGGTCTTAAGTAGGCTAAATTTCCAGGTTCTCCAAAGTGAATTTTTATGGCTGTATACTTGTTTTCAAAATCAATGTTATTTATACCAGCTTTTGTAACTAGTATTTGTAATTTGTCTAATAAATTGTATTTAAAGTCTGTTCTTAGATTAGTATAATAAACTTTTGATTTACTCATAAGTTCCCCTTTCCATATGAAAATTAAGTTATATCAATATATTATAATTCTATAATTATAATATATCCATAAATTTAAAAATTTAATTCCAAAAAATGTAGATCTAAATGATGGTTTTAATGAATTATAGTATGAAAAAATATTTGTTTAACATGAAGCATATGTGGGAATCAATACAGTAAGAAATTATATAAGTATATAATTAGTCAAAATATATTGGAGGATGAATATGGAAAATTCAAATAAGAATGTATGTAATTGTAGAAAAGTATCTTTCGAAAAAATAGAAGATAGCATAAAAAATGGAGCTAAGAGTTTTGAAGAAGTTATAGATGAAACTAAGGCAACAAAAGGATGTGGAAGATGTAAATCTTATGTAGAAGATATAGTAAAAAGTAAATTAAATAGATAATATCATAAAAAATAAAGATGCGAATGCATCTTTATTTTTTATGATATTATAAGGCATTTTACATATAATAAAATGTATTTAAAAATTATTATTAATAAAAATATACGTATATGCATTTTAGCAATTTATAGAGCATTAAGTGAAAATTCTACAAAAATAAAAAAAAATTTGGAAATGTGAAAAAAGTATTAGCTTTTATTAGGAAAATGTTTTATAATTATATTTGTAGTAGAAAAAAGGGATTTTTTATTACAAGTGAAAGTTTGGGTATATTAAATTTAAACTTTGAGTAATCGGTTGAAAAGGTTTTCTTAAGGGAAGGGAAAATCTTTTGGGGAATTTGTGATCGGATTTTGCAATAATTAAATTTATTCTTTTCAATAAGTCATTTTAAAATGGGGGTTTTAAAATGACTTATTTTTATTCCAAAAAAGAATTATTCTTTAAGATATATAATTGATTTATAAAAAGTATTATTATATTATTTAACTATAAAGTTTATTAAATAATATAATAAAAAAATAGCTTAAGTAATTTAACCCGCCCTAGCACGAATAAATATCGTGCTACTTTTTTTGTATGTAAAGACAAATATGTTAAATATTTGTTATACTTATATATAGAAGACTAATTGAAAGGGTGAAAATGATGAGATATAGCGATTTTTATTTTACTTCTAAAATAGATGAGAATGAGATATTTACATATAAGTTTGTATGTGATGAAAATGTAACTGTTAAAGGGGTAGTACAAATATCTCATGGTATGGCAGAGCATGGTAAAAGGTATGAAGATTTTGCAAAACTATTAACAGATAATGGATATAATGTATACGTTAATGACCATAGAGGTCATGGAAAAACAGCAAAAAATTTAAAAAGTGCAGGTTATCTAGCAGATGAAAATGGATTTGATTGTTTAGTAGATGATATACATACTTTAACAGAAATAATAAAAGAAGAAAATAAAGATGTACCTTTAATATTATTTGGTCATAGCATGGGATCATTTGCCTCGCAAAGTTATGCTATAAAATATGGAGACGAAATTGATGGATTAATACTTTCTGGTTCAAATGGTGATTTTGGTGGAAAACTAGATTTAGCTAATATAATAGTAAAATTTACTTGTAAAATTAAAGGAAGGAAATATGTTAGTGAATTTATTGATAATTTATTTTTTGGGTCAAATAATAAAAGTTTTAAACCATGCAGAACAGATTATGATTGGCTAAGCAGAGATGAAAAAGAAGTAGATAAATATATAAATGATTCAATGTGTGGATTTAAGTGTACTTGTGGTTTTTTTGAAGATTTTATTCAAGGGCTTAAATTTATAGAAGATAGAGAAAATATAATAAAAATTAGAAAAGATTTACCTATATTAATAATTTCAGGAGATAAAGACCCTGTTGGTAATAATGGAAGAGGTTTATTAAATCTAAAAATTAGGTATGAAAAATCTGGTATTGAGGATGTAAAATGTATATTATATAAAGATGGTAGACATGAAATACTAAATGAAATTAATAAAGAAGAAGTAAAAGAAGATGTAATGAAGTGGATAGTTGAAAAAATAGAAAACAAAAAACAAAGTTATTATTAAGAAAAATCTAGGAGGAAATAGAAATGGCAGAAACAAAAATAACAGGATCATCACAAAGAAATGCAAAGGATGTTGCCATAGAGTTAACAGAATTATATTATAGAGTTTCAAAGGAAGAAGCTAAATCAGCAGAAGAAGTTGGAGAAACTTACGTTAGAATTTACAACATAGTTAAAGATGCAAGATAATTAATTACAAAATATTAAAAAAATTTAGAACTAAAACGTAGATGGTTACTAAATGTTATCAAAAATGAATCTAAAAATTAAATATTAGTTACAAATTAGTTACATATTTTATTGCTTCTATAAATATAAATATATAAACAATTTAAAATTTGAAATTTAAATACTTAAGTTTTATATATTGAATATTTTTAGGGGGAGTAAAAATGAAAAATAATATAATTTTTAGAAGTTTACTAATAAGTCTATCTTTTTGTGTTCTTCTTGCATCATATTTCATATTGAAAAAAGAGCAAATCGTTGTACAGGTAAATGGGAAATCAACAACTGTAAATACTTATTGTAAGACTGTAAAAGAATTATTGAGTGAAAAAAACATATCTTATAACGAAGATGATATTATATATCCTAGTTTGGATAGCAAATTAGAAGATTATATGAATATAAAAATTACATATGTAGAGCAAATTTCTGTTAGTGAGCATTCAAGAATATCATACAAAACTGAAGTTAAAAAAGATAAATCTTTGCCAAAGGGAGTTACTAAAGTTGCTCAAGAAGGAAAAGAAGGAAGAAAAACAATTGTGTTTGAAGAAGTTTATCATGATGGAAAATTGGTATCTAGAGTTGCTAATAAGGAAATAATAAGACAAAAGCCTGTTAATAAGGTGGTTATAAAAGGTACAGGGACTAGTTATGTTGCGAGTTCTGTAAATTTATCCTCGAAAAAAGATTCTTCGAGTGCTAAGGGAGATAAAATAGTAGTTTCAGCCACTGCTTATAGTGGTGATAGTGTTACTTCTACTGGAACACGCCCTAAATGGGGAACTATTGCAGTGGACCCTAGAATAATACCTTATGGTACAAAAGTTTATATACCTAAATTTAATATGACCTTTGTTGCAGAAGACTGTGGTGGTGGAATAAAAGGAAATAGAATAGATATATTTATGAATAGCTCCTCAGCTTGCTATAATTGGGGTGTAAGAAGTATAGACATTTATATTGTTGGATAAATTAAAGTATTAGGTCAAGCTTTAACATGACCTAATACTTTTGTAGTTTTTGTAGAAAAAATTAATTTAGATATTAGTGGTTCATGTTTACTAAATAGAAAAATAAGGATAAAATATACATATGATTATTAAGATGTAATTGTAGATAAAAAGTAAAAGTAAAGGAGCAAATTAAATGGCATATAGGGGAAAATACAATAGTTGGATAGATAATAAATATTTTGATAAGAAAACTAGAGAAGAATTAATTAATTTAAAACATAATGAAAAAGAAATTGAAGATAGATTTTATAAAGATTTAGAGTTTGGTACAGCTGGACTTAGAGGGATAATTGCGGCAGGCACAAACAGAATAAACAAATATACTGTTAGGAGAGCTACTTTTGGCCTAGCTAATTATATATTAAAAAATACTACCAAAGAAGAACAAGAAAGAGTAGTAGTTATAGCCCACGATAATAGATTTATGTCTAGGGAATTTTGTATAGAAGCAGCAAATACTCTAGCAGCATGTAATATAAAAGCCTATGTATTTAAAAGCTTAAGAACTACACCAGAACTTTCTTTTGCAGTTAGGAACTTAAATGCAATAGCAGGTATAGTTATAACTGCGAGCCACAACCCACCAGAATATAATGGATACAAGGTATACTGGGAAGATGGGGCACAAGTAATGCCGGAAATAGCAAATGCAATAACTGAGGAAATAAATTTAATTGAAGATTATTCAATAATACCCACATTAACTGAAGAAAATAAAGATTTAGTTATAATACTAGGCGAAAAACAAGATACTGACTTCATTGAAGCAGTTAAAACACAAGTAATAAGAAAAGAATTAGTTAGAAGATTAGGAAAAGAATTTAAAATAGTTTACACACCACTTTGTGGAACAGGAAATGTACCAGTAAAGAGAGCTTTAAAAGAAGTCGGATTTGAAAATGTACTTATTGTAAAAGAGGAAGAAATACCAGATCCAAACTTTGCAGGTATAGAGTATCCAAATCCTGAAGATCAAAGGGCGTTAACTAGGGGTATAGAGCTGGCTAAAAAAGAAGGTGCCAATTTGGTAATCGCAACAGATCCAGATTGTGATAGAGTTGGTGTGGCTGTAAAAACTACTTCTGGAGATTATGAACTTCTTACAGGAAATCAAATTGGTGGAATGTTAACTAATTATATAATAGAAGGTCAAAAGGAAGAACATAAATTAAGAGATAATTCAGTACTTATAAAAACAATTGTTACTTCAGAGTTTGGCGCAGATATAGCAAATGCAAATAATGTGGAGGTTATAAATGTGCTTACAGGATTCAAGTTTATAGGTGAAAAAATAAAATCTTTTGAAGAGAAAAGTAACAATACTTATTTATTTGGGTATGAAGAAAGTTATGGTTATTTAGTTGGAACTCATGCTAGAGATAAAGATGGTGTAGTTGCATCTTTATTAATCTCTGAAATGGCCGCATATTATTACTCAAAAGATATGAGTTTATATGAAGGATTACAAGAATTATATAAAAAATACGGATATTTTAAAGAAGAAACTATATCTTTAACATTAGCTGGAATAGAAGGATTAGAAAAAATAGGAGAGATAATATCTTACTTTAGAAATAATGATTTAGAAAGTATAAACAACAAAAAGGTTGTAGAAATTAAAGATTTTGCTGATGGAATAGATGATTTACCAAAAGCTAATGTAATAAAATACTTCTTAGAAGATGAATCTTGGGTAGCTATTAGACCTTCTGGAACAGAACCAAAACTAAAGTTTTATTTAGCGGTAAAAGGTGATGATGAGGATGTTTGTAATAACAAGTTATCTGGAATTAAAAAGAGCATAAACGAAATTATAAATAAATTAATGTAAAAATAATAATATTAAAAGTAAGATATTTAATTTTTTCTGTATTTTATAACATTTTAAAATAAAAGTAATGATTTTTGGTATTAAAGAATCAAAAATCATTACTTTTTTTGTCTAAAAATATATGATAATATATATTTTGAGACAAAAACTATACATACAAATAATGAATTTGAATAAAAAATATGAAAGTATGTAATATTATGGATAATAAAGATAAAGATGGTATTATGCTTATTTATAATGAAAAAGGAGATACTATTTATGCTAATAAAAAGATTATTATTTAAATTTAGGATATAATGGAATGGAAAGTCTTATTCACTTTTTCATAAAATACTTGATGAATAATACAATAATAATAAAGCATTAAAATTTCACCATCAGATGTATTATAGGGATTAATTAACATAGTTTCGGTGAAATGATGATACTGTACAATTCAGTTAATAGATGGTATTGATGATAAAGTATTTGTGATTTTACCTATGTATATTTATAATGATGTAAAAAGGAATTATAATTGGAAAAGTTGAAAATATATTTAAATGATAAATGTAGTATTAACAATAGAATAATATATAATGACAAAACATAATTGGAATGCCAGATACATAGTAACCATTAAGTAAATTAATTGTTATATTAAAATAGTTAATAAATATTATAGGATAGGAGGGATAATATGAAAAATAAACTTAATAGTAAATTTCAAACATATAGCAAAAAAATGAAATTTCTTATGGAATATTCTAATTATAGAGAAATAAATTCAAAAGCAGCTGAAATGTCATTTTATTTACTGTTATCTTTCTTTCCTTTTTTAATATTTACAATAAGTTTGGTGGTATATACACCAATAATTAAAATTAGTAAATATATTTTTTTATTAAAAAAAATATTACCTTTAAGTGCTTTTAATATAGTATCATCATTAATGCAATCTGCCATAGAAAATAGAAGTTTTAGTTTTTTAATACTAAGTTTTATCTTAGCAATGTATACTATGTCTAGAGCGGTACTATCACTGATTAGAGGCATGAATAGATCATATAATATTAGGGAAACTAGGCCGTATTTTGAGGTGTTATTTATATCTTTAGTATTTGTAATAATGTTAGTTGTTTTGATTTTTACATCTATGATATTTTTAGTATTTGGTGAGAGGTTAGGTTCATTTTTATTTAATTTAATTGGTTTGGATCAATATTTTATGTATATTTGGAACCTTTGTAGATATGTGGTAGGAATTATAACTGTAATTATTATTTTGATGAACTTATATAGGTTTACTCCAAATAAAAAGTTGCATTTTAAAGATGTATTGCCAGGAGCTATAGTCTCTACTTTATGTTGGTTAGTAGCATCTTTTTGTTATTCATTTTACTCAAACAATTTTGCAAGATACGATATTATTTATGGAAGTTTAGGAGGAATAATCGTACTTATGACATGGGTTTATTTAAGTAGTTGGACTATATTAATTGGTTGTGAAATAAATGCCAGGTTATATAAAAGAAAAATGAGATAAATTTGTATCATTTATTGTAAATTTTAATATATTATATAAATAAATAAAAATCATCTTGACATATAGTAATAAATCTTATAGTATTAATTTAATATAAATTTAAAGTTATAAAAGCGATGAATAGGAAGAGTAAATCTAATTCGATTATCAGAGAGAAAAGCTCATAGGCTGTAAGGCTTTTCAAATTAGAGAGATTGAAAACTACCTAGGAGCTGTAATCTGAAGTAATCTAGTTGATTTTAGTAAGATTAACCGTAAGCTGCGTTAAAGTTTAAAGTGAGTTTTATTGTAAATAAAACTAAATTGGGTGGAACCGCGAGAGACTCGTCCCTTTATGAGGGATTAGTCTCTTTTTTTGATTAAAAAATAAAATTTGTAAAGTAAAAAGGAGGTTTTAATATGAAAATAGCTATACTTGGATATGGAACAGTGGGAAAAGGTCTTGTACAAATGATTGAGGGAAATAAGAATAAAAGAAATATAGAAATAACAAGCATATTAGTTAGAGATAAAAATAAATATAGCTCTTCTAAATATGCTAATATAATAACTGAAAATATTGAGGATGTTTTTAAAGCGGATATTGATATTTTAGTTGAACTAATGGGAGGTTTACATCCTTCGTATGAATATATAAAAAGAGCATTGGAAAGCAAAATTAATGTGGTTACAGCTAATAAGGATATGTTAGCAGAGTATGGGGATAAGCTTGTTAAGTTAGCAAAAGAAAATAATGTAAGTCTTAAATTTGAAGCATCTGTAGGTGGTGGAATACCTGTTCTTAAACCTTTAACAGAGTCTTTAGAAGGTAATTCTATTGATAGTATGTATGCCATATTAAATGGAACAACAAACTTTATTTTAAGTAAAATGTACAATGAAGGTTTGTCTTATGATGAAGTATTGAAAGAAGCTCAAGAATTAGGTTTTGCAGAAGCTAATCCAGAAGCAGATGTGGAAGGATATGATGCAGCAAGAAAATTATCTATTCTATCAACTTTGGCTTACAATGGCAGAGTATATTGGAAAGATTTCTACTTAGAAGGTATATCAAAAATTGATATGAAGGATATTGATTATGCAAAAAAAATGGGATGTAAAATTAAGTTAGTTGGCCAAAGTAAGAAGAAAAATGAAAAGGTTAGTGGTTTTGTAAGACCTGTCCTTGTTGACAATAATAACTTATTATCTCAAATAGATAATGAATATAATATCGTTGTATTTAATGGGGATTCTGTGGGAGAATTGTCTTTTGTAGGCAAAGGAGCAGGAAAAGAACCTACAGGGAGCGCTGTTTATGCAGATGTTATAGATATTTTTGACAATAGAATTGCTAACATAGATCAATTTACAAAAGACAAAATTGAAGTAGAAAAAACAATTAATAATAAGTGTCAAGTTTTATTAAGATTTAAATCTCCTAGAAAAGAAGAAATAATATCTTTAATAAATGCTTGTATAGATGAATATGATATAATTGACGATAATGATGAATTGGCAGTTATGGTTTACGCAGAATCTGAATATGAAATTAATAATATATTATGTTTAATTAAGGATAAAGGGTATTGTAAAGAAAGTAGAAAGATATTAAAAATTAGTTAAAAAATATATGCACTCTTTGGAGCTTACAAACTCTAGAGAGTGTTTTTAGCTAGTACCTAATTTAGAATGGTTTTTAATTTTGATATAATTGATAAAGAAGGAGTTATTGCTAAGTATGTGCCAGGTGCCATGGGCAAAGAAACTATGAAAAATCTTATTGAAGAGGAATAATAAAATATAAAGGGGCTGTTACACAGATATTTGAAGTTAAGTGTAACAGCTCTTTTTTACTAAAATTTCTTTATCTCATTTTTATCAAATAATTTGTTGCTTATTAAGTCTATATAGGGTTTATTAGTGATATAGGATGCAGATAAATAGACTCTTCTTTTATCTTGTCTTTGCCAAAGTCTAAACTTAAGATTTTCTTCGCTTTTGAAAAAGTTTTTATAATAAAACTCAACTTTTTCTAATATTCTTGCTTCTTTTTCATTTACTTTTACTTCAGCTAAAATTTCTTGGATTCTCTCATTAATTTTTTTATCAGAAAGGTAAGACAAACATAATTGAAACTGTAATTTATAGTTTACGTCTTTGTACTCCTCATAAATAGATTTTGCCATTATATGAGCTTCTTTGTATATGTCATCCATTTTTTATCTCCTTCCATGATAATTTAGTGTTCTACTACTCTTTATATATATTATTAAATAGAAATAATATTAATTCCCTTAAATATAAATAAATGAAATAATTAAAAAAGTTTTTTACTTATAATTTGAGTCATCTGTAAAAAATTTAGAAAATTGTAAAAAATATATTTGTGATGATTAGACTCTAGTATATTATTACTAATAAGTTAAATAATTAGAAAGCTAAGAATAGGAGCAGTAAGAATTTTGAAGTTTACACAGAGCCAAAGTTTTACAGGAACAGAAATGGATATGCACTAGAAATTTGCCAAGTCGTCATGGATGTATGGCAACCAACACCAGAGAATAAAATGATTATAAATTTACTCTCAGTAAGGTAAAGGTGGAGCAAACTACATTATGGAAAATGAATATGGATTTAATATTCCTAAGAATATGCACAAGCATTTTGGTAGAGTTGTTAAGCAAGCCTCAGATATACAGCACATTAAAAACTGTGCTGAAAACAATATGTTGGAGTTGGAAGCTGTAATTAATTTTGAAGGTGAAGATTATGTGATTAAAGGTAAAGTAAATGGTCAAATAGATGAATTTAACAATGCATTAAAACAAAAAGAACTTAAAAATTATAAATTTAAAGATTATCATGAACATGCCTTAAGCAAATGTTCTTGATAATGGTTATACAACGACAGATATATATGTTGGAAAAGGAAGGGTTGTAGGGACTAATGAAAAGGGAGATTTAATAGAAAAACAAATATAATGAATTTAAAATAAAGCATCTTTAAACTTACTAATATTAATAAGTATAATAGGTGTTTTATTTATATTTAGTACTTTACAAAATAAAAAATTATATTAACTACATTATTGTTGACATCTAGTTTGTAAATAGATAGGATTATTTTTATATAGGATAAAATAAGGGGATATTTGATCTATTGCATAGTTATCATAGGAGGAGTAAAAATGGAAGTATTAAAAAAATCTCAGTTTAAAAATATAGAAACTGAGAAAGCAGTAAAAATGCAAGTAAGAGAAATATTGAATGATATAAAACTTAACAGGGATATTGGAGTAAGAAAATATAATTTTCAGTTTGATAAAAATCCAAGATTAAGATACAGAGTAACTAGAGATGAAATAGTAAAGGCATATAAACAAGTAGATATTAAATTTATTGAAGATATTAAAATTGCAGTAAAAAATATTGAAGAGTTCGCTAAAGCTCAAAAAGAGAGCTTTGAAAATAACTTTGAAAGAGAAATTTATCCTGGGGTAATACTTGGTCAAAAACATATACCTATAGAATCAGCATTAGCATATGTGCCAGGTGGAGGATATCCACTTTTTTCTACAGCACTAATGTTAATTATTCCAGCTAAAATTGCAGGTGTTAAAAGAGTGTGTGCATGTTCACCCACTATGAGAAATAGTAAAGATATAAATCCGAAAACTTTAATTGCAATGGATATAGCTGGAGCAGATGAAATATATGCTGTAGGCGGAGTTCAAGCAATAGGAGCATTTACATATGGAACACAAAGTATTAAGCCCGTGGATATCATTGTTGGACCAGGAAACAAATATGTAACAGAAGCTAAAAGACAATGTTATGGAAATGTTGGGATAGATTTTGTGGCAGGACCAAGTGAAGTTTTAATTATAGCAGATGAAACTGCCAATGCTGATTATATTGCAGCTGACGTTTTAGCACAATGTGAACATGATTATAGTGCTAGAGGTATTTTAATTACTACAGATAAAAAATTGGGAGAAGTAGTTTCTAAAAAAGTGGATGAAATTTTAAAAGATCTTCCTACAAGAGATATAGCAGTATCATCTTGGAGAAACAATGGAGAAATAATATATGTGGACACTTTAGAAGAAGCCATAAAACTTAGTAATAAATATGCACCTGAACATTTAGAAATAAGCTTGAAAAATGAAGACGAAATAATAGATAAATTAATAAATTATGGGTCTTTGTTTGTAGGAAGCCTATCAGCTGAAGTTTTTGGTGATTATGTGTCAGGAACAAATCATACATTACCAACTCTTAGGGCATCTAGATATACTGGTGGAGTATGGGTTGGAACATTTATAAAAACGTGTACTACTCAAAGATTAAGTCAAAAAGCAGTAGATTTATTAGCCCCAGTAGCTCATGATTTAGCTGTTGAAGAAGGATTATATGCCCATGCAAATGCTGCTAAAATAAGGATTAAATAGTACATAAATTTAGGAGGAATAATGGATAGTTTATTATGGGAAGAAGCTGTTAGATTTCATGGTCATGAATGTCCAGGGCTAGCTATTGGAATGAAAGCTTGTGAAGCAATAATAGGTAAAATGAATATAAAGTTAAATAAAGATGAAATTATATGTATAACTGAAAATAATACTTGTCCATTGGATGGAATAAAGTATGTCTTTGGATGCGACTATGATAAAAAGAACTTATTTTATAAAGAAAGTGGAGAATTGGCTTTTAATATTTTTAATATTAATAATAAGGATAGTTTAAGAATTATTTATAAAGGAAAAAATAATACTAACTCAAATGGTGAGTATACAAAATATATTTTAAATGAAAATGTAGATGAATTATTTGATTTTTCAAAAGTAAAATATAGTTTATAGTTAAAGCTCCTTTCTTTACAATGAAATCATTGTAAAGAAAGGAGCTTTTTTATTTGGTTAATAATATAATTGTAAAATTGCTTAATCAAAGAAGGAGGACAAGGGTTCTTCCCACCATGAAAATGACATGACAAAGTTTGAAGTTATTTCTTCTTTAACAGGACTAATTTCAAATAGGTAACTAAAACCAGGAGAAATAACTACGCTACCATTTTCATTGGAAATATGCATGTTATAAGGAGGGATAATTAAGTTTTGACCATAAATGCCATAAATTTTTTCAATGTCATTACCAAAGAATATTTTGCCAGTAGGCATACTACCACAAGAATTTGAATTTGTTATAGTTGTATTACTAGAACTTTCTAAATTTCCAATGACATCTTCTACGCAGTAATATATTTTAGATATAACTGGACTTGATGATAAATTGGAAATTACAGAACTTTTAACATAAATATTTACATTTGATTTTTTAGGGTTAGATAATAATAAATAAGCACTATCAAAAGTACTATTTCCACCACAATCCATTTCTTCACTAACTCCATTAAATAATGATAAGTTTTTGGTTTGAATATATCCATTGGAAATATCACAAGAGTAATTAATTGTTGATGGTATTTCCGAGTTATTAGTATTCTTAGATGGCTTAGATTTATTTATATATTGATTTTGAGTTATTTTCATTTTTATCACTCCTATTACGATCTTAAAAAAGTATATGAATTAATGTGAAAAACTATGAATATTTATAAGTGATGACCTTTTGTAATATTTATTGTATACAAATAATTAAAAAAATATTGAAATTGTGTACAAAATGGTGTACTATAAAAATGTAGTGTACACTATATATAATAAATATAACACACTAAATAAACTATTTATCAAAAAATAACACATTTAATATACATTATATTAATGGTGATTTTAAAATTCTTTAGAGAGCTAAAGAAAAAGACATGAAAATAAATATATAGTGTACCCTAAATAATTATAAATGATATGTGGGAGGAATAGACTTGAAAATAAAAGTAGGAATTAACGGTTTTGGAAGAATAGGTAGAAATGTGCTTAGAATAGTAGAGGAAATGCCAAAAGATAGCTACGAAATAGTGGCTATAAATGCAAGAGCAGAAGCAGACACTTTAGCACATTTATTTAAATATGATTCTTGTTATGGAATATTTAAAGGTGATGTAGAAGTTAAAGATGAAGAAACAATTGCTATAAATAATAACGATATAAAAATACTTAGATATGGCGATCCAAGTCAAATTCCATGGAAAGAGTTGGGAGTAGACTTAGTAATAGAATCTACAGGTAAATTTGTAAAAAGAGAAGATTGTATGAAGCATATTGAAGCTGGAGCAAAAAAAGTTATAATAAGTGCACCTGGTAAAAATGAAGATAAGACGATTGTTATGGGCGTAAATGAAAATGAATATGATGAAAACATTCATAACATAATATCAAATGCTTCTTGCACAACTAACTGTTTAGCACCATTTGCAAAAGTGTTAGACCAAGAATTTGGTATAGAAGAAGGACTAATGACTACTATACACGCATACACAAATGACCAAAGAATTTTAGACAAAACACATAAGGATTTAAGAAGAGCAAGAGCTGCTGGAGAATCAATGATACCTACGACAACAGGAGCTGCAAAAGCAGTTGCCAAAGTTTTACCACAGTTAGATGGAAAATTAAATGGATTTGCTGTAAGAGTTCCAACACCAACTGTTTCACTTGTAGACTTAGTTTGTATATTAAAGAAAGATGCTACTGTTGAAGAAATAAATGCAGCATTTAAAAAAGCATCAGAAAATGAAATGAATGGAATTTTAGGATATAGTGAAGAACCATTAGTTTCAATAGATTATAGAGGAGATGCACGTTCATCAATTATAGATGGATTATCAACTATGGCAATGGGAAGTAGAATGTTTAAAGTTGTTTCATGGTATGATAATGAGTGGGGATACTCTTCAAGAACAGTGGATTTAGTTGATTTTATTGCTACTAAAATGAAAGCTTTAGAAAGTAATATTTAATAATTAAATAAATTGAAAAAGACATCTGTATACGGATGTCTTTTTATATAAAAATATTGAAAATAAAAAAATCCTTACTTTATCCGATCAAGTAAGGATTCTAAAATATATTATAAAAAGGGGTTTATTAGGGAATATATTTTATTTGGGGAGTAATCAGTTATTGGGGAAATAACTGCTTATTTATAATAACAAAGTTCGACAAATGTTGCAAGCTTTTTTTGAAAAAAATGAAAAATTTAATATTAAATAATATATAAAAAATAATAATTATAAAATATCTACTTTATGGTTATACTTATAAAAGTAAGTATTTATTATTAAATAAAAAGTTTGGTATATAATAAATAGGGTTGTTATATTATGCTTATTATGTTATCCTATAATAGAACAGAAAATAACGACGCGGAGTGGAGCAGTTGGCAGCTCGTTGGGCTCATAACCCAAAGGTCATAGGTTCAAGTCCTATCTCCGCAACCAATATACAAATATAAAACTCTTATATCTTTTGGTATAAGAGTTTTTTTATGGAGGAAATATGAATAACAATAAAAAATTAGATACATCTCTTAAGTACAATAAAACATCTAAAATGAATAAAAATTTCATGTACCAAGATTTAAAAAGAAGTAATTGCTACAATTGTGATTTTTCAAAATCAAACTTCAACTTCACAAGTTTAAGAGGGGCTCATTTTAAATCTTGCAACTTCTATGGGTGCACATTTAAGTCTTCAGAGTTTGTAGGAAGTAATTTAAAAGGAAGTAAATTTATAAAAGCTAAGTTTGAAGACACTATATTTGAAGGTGCAAAATTAGAAAATGTTGATTTTTCTGGAGCAAGTTTCAAAAATGTTATATTTGTAGATTCTGATTTAAGCAAAGCAATAAATCTTAATTACCTAGAAGATGAAGTAAGAATATATAACGATATGCCAGAGTTAGAAATAAGTGATGATTTAAAAAAAGCTATAGAAAAAGCCATGGAAAATAAGTGTGTGAAAAAATCAAGAACTCTTGATACAAAGGACGGAGGTATCAATACAATAAGTATAATGATACTTTTAGAAAAATTTAGAGAAAAAAGACTTATAGAAGGTTTAGGAATCTTAAGTGAAAAAGTTGATAGAGAGTTCTGTACTTTAAGTTATATTATAAAAAGTTTACAAAGTTACAAAGATCAAGGGATTTTATAAGTTTGTATAATTAAGAAAAAGCCTTAGATTGTGGAAAATCTAAGGCTTTTTTTATTTGTAAGTATTTTATTTTTCAAACTTGATAATTTAATTTGATATAGTTACACTTTATATTTCATTTACACCTAGTATTACGCTGAAATTACCGCAAGTATAAGCTTTTAATAAGGAAGAATATTCTTATAATAGATTAACTATTTAACAAACCTGACATTTCACTACAATATATTAATTATAGTATATTAAAATTATAAATGCTGATTTTAGTCAGATAACTCTATTGATACTTTTAATAATTGCATATTTTCACTTGGTGTAGTAAGTGCATCTAATAAAGTTTTTACATAAGAATAATTTCCGATTTTTAAATTGTTATCACTTATATATGAAATCATTTTATCGTAGGTAGATTCTATATTATTAAAGGAGCCTTGGTGATATGAAATTAAATATTTACCAGATTTTTTTATAAATAATCTGGATTTAGGTATTTCAATTTCACAATTAAATAAAAAATTTTCGGGAATAAAGGTAAAATTATCATTTGTTTTTTCTATACTTATTAAAGTTGATAAAGAATCTTTAAAGCTATAATTATTTATAAACTGATTGAAATTATTTTTAACCATATAAAATAAGTTTTTATCAGTATCATTCTTTAAAGATTTACTTAAAAATAATTTTTCCTCTTCTTCATATTCTACTTTTATTTCTTTATTATTTATGGAAAAAGCATAATCTATTTTTTCTATTCTTGATTTTAGCATGTTCTGTAATTCTTTAATTCTATTTATTTCTTTATCTAACTCTTCTATTCTATTTTCAAATAAACTTTTTACTTTTTGTGGTGTTCTATTATTTAAAAATAAATTAATTTCATTTAAGGACATATTCATTTCTTTCATTACACTAATAAAGTAAAAAAGATTTAACTGATCGTAGGTATACATTCTATATCCATTTTCATCACAAGAATCAGGCTTTAGTATTCCAATATCATTGTAATGATACAGTGTGTGCTTTGTAACGTTACAAATCTTTGCAAACTCTCCTGTTGTTAATTTTTTTAAATTCATTTTCATTTTTTTAATCTCCTATTGACTGTTGGGTTACCCTATACTATATTATAGCAATATGATAAAGAATATGTAATAAAAAAAGGAGTAATATTATGAGTAATAAAAGTATTGATTTAGGTAAGGGAAGTATTAGTAAATTACTTTATACATTGGCCGTCCCAACTATAATAGGTCAATTAGTAAATCTATTATATAACGTTATAGATAGAATATTTATAGGTAGAATGGCTAACGGAGATATAGCTATGGCCGGTGTTGGTGTTGCCATGCCAATAATACTATTGGTATCAGCCTTTGCAATGTTATTTGCTGCTGGAGGTGCACCACTTAGTGCTATTGAAATGGGAAAACAAGATAATGATAAAGCAGAAGAAATAATGAGTAACTGTTTTTCAATGCTTATATCTGGAGGTATTATTTTAACTATACTATTCCTTGTATTCAAAGAACCTATACTTTGGGCATTTGGAGCGAGTAACGCAACAATAGGATATGGTTTAGATTATTTATCGATATATTTAATAGGTACTATATTTGTGCAAATATCTTTGGGGATGAATTTATTTATAAATACTCAAGGATTTACAAAAATAGGTATGTTTACTGTTATTATAGGTGCTATTATAAATATAGTTTTAGATCCAATTTTAATATTTGGATTTGGTATGGGCGTTAAAGGTGCTGCCTTAGCAACTATAATTTCACAAGGTATATCTGCTATATTTGTATTAAAGTTTCTATTTGGTAAAAAGAGTATTCTTAAAATTAGAAAGAAATATCTAAAACTTAATAAAAAATTAGCACTTTCTATAGTAGCTTTAGGTGTAGCGCCATTTATAATGCAAGCTACGGAGTCTTTAGTACTAGTAAGTTTAAATAATCAATTATTAAAATATGGGGGAGACTTAGCAGTAGGTGCTATGACAATAATGAGCAGTATAATGCAAGTAATAATGATGCCTTTGATGGGTCTTACTCAAGGAGCTCAGCCAATAATTAGTTATAACTTTGGGGCAAAAGAAATGGATAGAGTTAAAAAGACATTTAAATTATTATTTATAATATGTGTATCATATTCTGCAGTTATGGTATCCTTAATAATGATATTCCCAGAGTTTTTCGTAAGTATATTTAATAATAAACCAGAACTTGTTGAAATAACATCGTGGGCAATGAAAATATATTTTGTAGGTATGTGTTTATTTGGAGCTCAAATAGCTTGTCAACAAACTTTTTTAGCTTTAGGCCAAGCAAAGACATCTCTGATTATTGCAATGCTTAGAAAAGTTGTATTGCTAGTTCCACTAATATTCATTTTACCTATGTTTATTGAAGACGGTTTAACTGCTGTTTTGTTAGCAGAACCAATAGCAGATATTATAGCTATAATAAGTACTGTAATAATATTTGGATTATTCTATAAGAAAACTTTTAATAATATAGATGAAAAAAATAATGAAGTAATAAATAATATAAACTAATAAAAAGAACAATGATAAAGTTAATTATCATTGTTCTTTTTTAGTTCTTTTCAATTTCCTTCATATTTATATGCTTCTTATTCATAATTAATTAGTAAGGTATTTTTAAATAAATTCAAAGACACAAAATACAAGGTAATAAAGGTAAAAAATCTTTCAAGTAGAATTTTAAATATATATTACAATAAAGCATTTAAGAGTTAGAATATATATAAGGGTTAAAATTAAATATTTTCAATTTCATAATATGAATTCTAAATATTATATTGATATTATATTAAAATTTAATTAACATTATTAAGTATGTACAGTGTTGCCTTATAATTTATATTATAGAATCGTAATAAAAATTTTAGTATACATGAAATGTGAGCAGGATTTATATGTCATGGGGGGATAGTTATGATAAAGACATACAATATGGGAATAGATGTAGGATCAACAACAGTAAAAACTGTGATTTTATATGATGATATACCTATTTATAAGGAATATAGAAGACATTTCTCAGATGTAAAAAAAGCAGTTAAAGAAATACTACGAAATGTTTATGATAAATTAGGAGATATTTGTGTATCCGTGGTAGTAACAGGATCTGGAGGAATAGACATATCAAATTATTTAAATTTGAAATTTATTCAAGAGGTTATTTCATCTACAAAAGCAATAGAAACATTTCACCCAGAAACAGATGTAGTAATAGAACTAGGTGGAGAAGATGCAAAAATTACTTATTTAAGTGGTGGTATTGATCAAAGAATGAATGGAATATGCGCTGGAGGGACTGGAGCTTTCATAGACCAAATGGCTACCCTTTTAAAAACAGATGCAAAAGGTTTAAATGAAATGGCAAAGGATTATAATGTTATTTATCCTGTTGCTTCAAGATGTGGTGTATTTGCTAAAACAGATATACAGCCACTTATAAATGATGGTGCAAAAAAATCAGATATAGCAATGAGTATTTTTAACGCTGTTGTAGTTCAAACAGTCAGTGTTTTATCTTGTGGAAGAAAAATAGAGGGAAAAGTTGCTTTTTTAGGAGGACCATTATACTTTTTATCTCAACTTAGAAAAGCCTTTCAAAATGTGTTAAAACTCAAAGATGAAGATGTGATTTTTCCACAAGATGCTCAACTATATATAGCTATGGGTGCCAGTCTGTTATCAAAGAATGAAGATTTTTTAATATTGCATGATTTATTAAATAGATTAGACGAAATTAATAATATTGATATTAGCGGGAATAAGGGTTTGGAACCTTTGTTTAAAGATTTTAATGAGTATGAAGAATTCACACATAAACATGAGAAAAATTCAGTTGAAAAGGTAGATATTAACAAAGTAAAAGACAATGTATATTTAGGTATTGATGCAGGTTCAACTACTACAAAGGCTACATTAATAGATGAAGATGGAAATTTAGTATATTCGTATTACAGTAGTAATGAAGGAAGCCCTTTAGAAACTTCAATAAGAGTATTAAAAGACATATATAAGAGTTTACCTAAGGATATGAAAATTCTTTCCTCTTGCGTAACAGGATATGGTGAAGCATTACTTAAAAAGGCACTGAAAGTTGATTATGGAGAAATAGAAACCATTGCCCATTATAAAGCTGCAAAATACTTTAATGAAGATGTAGATTTTATTTTAGATATTGGTGGTCAAGATATGAAATGTCTAGAAATAAAAAATGGAGTAATTGACAGTATAATATTAAATGAAGCTTGTTCTTCAGGGTGTGGATCATTTTTAGAAACTTTTGCAAAATCCTTATCTATGAATATAGAAGATTTTGCTAGAGTAGGTATAAATTCAAAAAATCCTGTTGACTTAGGGTCTAGATGTACAGTATTTATGAATTCTAAGGTTAAACAAGCACAAAAAGAAGGAGCTACAGTAGCAGATATTTCTGCTGGACTTTCATATTCGGTAATAAAAAATGCTTTATTTAAAGTTATCAAAATAAGAGATTTCAGTAGATTAGGAAATAATATAGTTGTACAAGGTGGAACTTTTTATAATGATTTAGTTCTTAGGGCTTTTGAGAAATTAACAGGTAGAGAAGTTGTTAGACCAAATATTGCTGGATTAATGGGAGCTTTTGGTTGTGCTTTAATTGCAAAATCACAGTATAAAGAAGGCAATGAAAGTCAACTGTTAGATTACGATGAGCTTAATAATATTAAGATAGATACGACAGTCAAAAGGTGTAATGGTTGTTCAAACAAATGTCTGCTTACTATAAATAAATTCTCTCAAGATGAAGTTTTTATATCTGGAAATAGATGTGAAAATGGAGCATTTTTAAATGGAGATAAAAGTGTAAAACAACATAAAGAAAACCCTATTAATTTATTTAAATTTAAGTATGATAGATTATTTAAATATTATAAATCATTAAGCAAAGAAGAGGCAAGAAGAGGTGAAATTGGAATACCTAGAGTTTTAAATATGTATGAAGATTACCCATTTTGGTATACATTTTTCACATGTTTAGGATTTAGAGTGTTGTTATCAGAAAGATCGTCAAAACAATTATACGAAAAGGGTATAGATTCAATAGCATCTGAAACAGTATGTTACCCAGGGAAAATAGTTCATGGACATATTCAAAGTTTGATTGATAGAGGAGTAAAAACTATTTTTTATCCGGCAGTTACTCATGAATACAAAGAAGATAAAAGTGCCGATAATAACTATAACTGTCCAGTGGTAATATCTTACTCTGAAGTTATAAAAAATAATTTGGAAGATTTGAGAAGAAAAAATATTAAATATATTAATCCTTTCTTAAGTTTAAATAATAAAGAAAGACTAAAGTATAGATTATATGAGGTGATTAAAGATAACTTCGGTGATATTACAAAATCAGAGGTATTTAGTGCAGTTGATAAAGCAACAAAAGAAGAAAGTAATTTTAAAAATGAGGTAAGAAAAGCAGGAGAAGATGCACTAAAATATATAGATGAAAATAACTTAAAAGGGATTGTTTTAGCAGGTAGACCTTATCATTTAGATCCAGAAATTAATCATGGAATACCTGAATTAATTAACTCTTTAGATATGGCAGTATTTACAGAAGATAGTATTTGTCATCTTGCTAATTTGGATAGACCTCTTCGCGTTGTAGATCAGTGGGTATATCATTCAAGGCTATATAAGTCTGCATCTTTTGTAAGAAACTTTGATAATTTAGAGCTAGTTCAGCTAAACTCTTTTGGATGTGGCTTAGATGCGGTAACTACAGAACAGGTGGAAGAGATTTTAAGTGAAAAATCTAAAATTTATACGGTTATAAAAATAGATGAAGGTAATAACTTGGGAGCAGCAAAAATAAGACTTAGATCTTTAAAAGCTGCAATGAAAGAAAGAGAAGAAAATAATATAAGAGCAAAAAATATAGAAGCTAAGAAGATACCTTATGTTAAAAATACGAAGCTTAATATGAAACATACTTTACTTGCACCTCAAATGTCGCCTGTACACTTTCAATTTTTACAAGAGGCTTTTAACTCTTGTGGATGGAATTTAGTAATACTTCAAGATACTAATAGAGAAGTAATAGAAGAAGGATTAAAATATGTACATAATGATGCTTGTTATCCAGCGATAATTGTAATAGGTCAATTAATAAAAGCTTTAAAGTCAGGGGAATATGATTTAAGTAATACATCTGTAGCTATTACTCAAACAGGTGGAGGATGTAGGGCAACTAATTATATAGGTTTCTTAAGAAAGGGACTATATGAGGCAGGTTTTAAGGATATACCAGTTATATCCCTGAGTGTAAATAACATAGAAGATAATGGCGTAATGGATAATATATCATTAAAACTAATTCATAGAACGATTATGAGTGCCATTTATGGAGACTTATTAATGAAGGTAGTATACAGGGTAAGGCCTTATGAAGCTGTAAAAGGAAGCACCAATAAGCTTTATGATAAATGGGTAATTAAATGCAAAGAATCTGTAAAAAATGGTAGATTCTCAGAGTTTAAAAACAATATAAGAAATATAGTAAAAGACTTTGATAACTTAGACGTATTAAATGTAACTAAACCACGTGTAGGTTTAGTAGGTGAAATTTTGGTTAAATTTCATCCAACAGCAAATAATAATGTTGTAGATGTATTGGAAAAAGAAGGTGCAGAAGCGGTAATGCCAGAACTTATTAATTTTTTTACTGCTTGGTCTGTAAACACTCTTTTTAAAAGTAAATATTTAGAAGGAAGTAAGAAATCAACAATAGGAGCGAAAGTATTTATTAAAATTGCTAACTTTTATCAAAAAACTTATTTGAAATCATTAAAAGAAAGTAAGAGATTTTCTACTCCAAAAGATATTAGAGAACTGGCAAAAAAAGCATCAGAAGTAGTATCTCTTGGCAATCAAACAGGAGAAGGATGGCTATTAACAGGTGAAATGATAGAACTTATAGAAGACGATGTGAAAAATGTTATCTGCATGCAACCTTTTGGATGTTTACCAAACCATATAATTGGTAAAGGATCTATTAAGGAACTAAAAAGAAGATACAAAGATGCAAATATAATTCCAATAGATTATGATCCATCAGCAAGTGAAGTAAATCAAATAAACAGAATAAAATTAATGTTATCAAAGGCATTTAATACAATGAATAAAAATGAAATGACTAAAATAGATATTAATGATTATAAATCTGAAGAGCAAAAAGAAAATAAAAAGGAATGTTTAGTTAAATGCTAAGTATCTAGAACAGATTAGAGTTATTTCTAATCTGTTCTTGTATATAAAATAGAATTTTATCAACAATGAATATATTTATTATGATATAATGAAATTCAATATATTAGAAAAGGTGGAGTAGTTATGAAATCACTTAAAGATGCTATATCTTTAGATTATTTGGACTATGATGTAAGCGAAGATATTAGTATCCATGAAGGAAGATTTTGTGTTTACTTATATAATAAAAAATATAAATGCTACGGAAAAGTATTTTATAAAATGACCACTCCTATGTCTATAAATTTTAAAGGAAAAGTTTTATCAAGGAAGGATTATGATGTAGATATAACCCTAGATTATGATAACGCTATATTAGAAGTTTATGGTTATAAACCAATAAATGTAACTGTAACACTATCTAGTGATATATTCTTAGAAGGTTATATTAACGATGGATATATTAAGTCGAAAAATTATTTTGTAGATAGTATAGACTTTTATATAGTAAATCTTGATAGATATTCAGGAAAACTTATAATGCATGAAGACAAGTTATTTGCTGGGAGGATGGAGTTTAATATAGGGGATTTAGAAGTAACTATTGATAAAAGATATGATTTTACAAAGGAACTAAATAGTGAACTAAAAGATAAATCTGGAACTATAATTACCCACATCGGAAGAATGAAAAAGAAAGACAACAGCCTATTTAAGACAAATAATATAAACGATGTGTTGGATAACATATCTATGGCACTTAGCTTTATGTGTGGAAGATATGTTGATATATGCATAGTTAAAGGTTATGAGCTAAATAATAATATATTTAGACTATGTAGAGAATGTATAGTAAGTCCTTTTAGATTTGTACCTAATTGGAAGGATACCATAGCTAATAACCATAATATAGAAAAATATATGACGTTAATGTGTAAAAGACTAAATGATCTGTATTATGGACATGCTATTAAACAAGTTATTGATTGGTATATAGAAACATTGGGTAATACTACAATTGAAAATAATATTATTTCCATGCAAATTGCACTAGAAACTTTATCTTATGTGGTTTTAGTTGAGCAACAAAAGATTTTAAGTGATGAGGAATTTGATGATAACTTATCATCCACAAATATTAGAATGTTACTCAATAGCTGTAAAATTCCTACAGGAAAGGAAGATCTTAACTTGTTTGATGAATATATTCAAAGTAAATTTTTAGATGGAGTAGATTTAATTACTTACTTCAGAAATAAAATAGTTCATCCAAGTAGAAAAAGGAATAGAGCAACTCTTCATGTAGAAGATATGTGGAATATAATTCAAATTGCCATCAGATATGTGGAATTGGTTATGCTGTATTTAATAAACTACAAAGGTGAGTACTCCAATAGATTAAAGGAAAGATCTTATGGAGAGGTGGAATTAGTGCCGTGGAACTTTTATGACAGAAAGGAATAACAATATGAAACTTTATGGATACAAAAAATGCTCTACAGCAAGAAAAGCCAAGAATTGGCTTAAAGAAAATAATATAAACTTTGAAGAAATAGATTTGGTAGATACGCCACCCACAAAAGAAGAAATGAAAAAAATTTATGAAGAAAGTGGACATGAGTTAAAAAAATTCTTTAATACAAGTGGGGTAAAATATAGAGAATTAGGACTTAAAGAAGTGTTAAAGACTGCAAGTGAAGATGAAATGCTTGATATACTTGTAAGTGACGGAAAACTTATAAAAAGACCTTTATTAGTAAACAATAAAAAAGTTTTAATTGGTTTTAAAGAAAATGAATATAAAGAAAACTTATTATAATTAGAAATCTCCTTTGATTAATTTCAAAGGAGATTTTTTAGTTGACAAGGAATAACAAAACAGTTACTATATGTATATAATATATATATACAGTTATAAACGCGCATAAACACTTATATACATATCGTATGTATGAAAGGAGGTAATAACAGTTGAATATAATTATAAGTAACTCTTCAGCAGTGCCACTTTATGAACAAATTCAAAACCAAATTAAATCGCAGATTTTAAGTGGAGATTTATGTAGTGAGGAATTACTACCATCTATAAGATCTTTGGCTAAAGAATTAAAAGTAAGTATAATTACTACAAAAAGAGCTTATGAAGAATTAGAAAAGGAAGGATACATACAAACTGTTGCAGGTAAAGGCAGTTATGTATGTAGTCAAAGTACAGAAAGATTAAAAGAAGCCGCAATATTTGAGATGGAAAGTAAGTTAGAAGAAATAATTCTAGGTGCTAAAAAGATGGGAATAAAAGTAGAAGATTTTATGGAAATTATAAAAAGTATTTATGAGGAGGTTTAAAAATGAATGCAATTGAAATTAATAATTTAAGAAAAGATTTTGATAATTTTTCTTTGAGAATAGAAGATTTAAAAATACCAAAAGGTTTTGTTACAGGATTTATCGGGCCAAATGGATCTGGCAAAACAACTACAATTAAACTAATACTTAGTATGTTGAAAAAAGACAGTGGAAGTGTTAAATTGTTCAATCAAGAATATGAAGGTGATGATTTATCTCTAAAAGAGCATATAGGATATGTGGGCGAATTTAATGGATATTTACAAGAATCAAAATTAAATAGGATAAAAAAATCTCTTTGTTTGTTTTATAAAAACTGGGATGAGAAACTTTATAATAGATATATGAAAGAATTTGAATTAGATGAAAACAAAATTTATAAAGAGTTATCTAAAGGTCAACAAAAAAAATTTGAAATAGTAATGACTTTATCTCATCGTCCAAAAATAATTATAATGGATGAGCCTACAGCTAATCTGGATCCTTTAGTTAGAAATGAAGTACTAGAAATGTTACAAGAAAGAATTGAAGAAGATAATGCTACAGTATTTTTCTCAACTCACATAACTAGCGACTTGGATAAAATAGGGGATTATTTAGTATTCATTTATAAGGGGAAAATTTTCTTAGCAGATGATAAAGACAGCATTTTACAAAATCATGTTATAGTAAAAGGAAATAATGAATTGTTACAAAAAGAAACAAAAGATATATTTATATCAGTTAATAAAAATAGCTTTGGATTTGAAGGATTAGTAAAAAATAAAGAAAAAGCCTATGAGTTATTTGGTGAAGAGGCAGTTTATGACAAGCCTAACTTGGAAGATATATTAACTTATTATACAAGGGGGAACAAGTAATGAGAAATATAATGAATTTAGTGAATTTAAGCTTTAATAATTTTCTTTCAGTTAAGAAAATGGCTTTATTTATACTGGTTGCATTTGGCGGGGCATCTTTAATCAATCCTAGCTTTTCAACTATGCTAATGGGGATGATTACTTATGTTATAGCATATCAAACTATGGCATATGAGGATTCCTATGGAATAGATTATATGATTTCTCACTTACCTGTTACAAAGAATGAATATGTTATTTCTAGATATATTTTCTGTATATTTACCATTGTTGGAGCTAGCATACTATGTTCTTTAATATTTTTTATATCAAATCAAGTAAATTTAGTTGATTTAAGTGGAATTGATTATAAAATGGTTTTATATATTGGCATAATAAGTGCCGTTATCTTAGTTTCAGTGTCAACGCCAGTTTTATTGTATTTTGGAATGAAAAAGGGTAGAATGGCAATGATATTTATCTTTATGATTATTGTTATGATACCGTCTTTCGCTGTTGATGATATGCAATCAGTCATAAAAATACTTAACAAATTTAGTGAAGTAAATATTAATCTTTTTAGTGGAATATTAACAATTTTAATACTATTTATTTCATATTTTATTACAAAATTTTTATATGAGAAAAAAGAAGTAATCTAATTTAAAATAGCATGATAAATAAATTTTTATCATGCTATTTTATGTTTTTTATTTAAGTGTTTTTATCATTATCATTATTTACTTGTTTTTGGGCCAAAGAATAAAGAGGAAGACCGATTAAAGTAATAACTACTCCTCCTAAAGATATTAAGGTATTTTCCATGCCGGCAAATAGTAGTTGATTTACGACGACGAATAAACCTCCAGCAATAGCTATTATTGGTATTACTGGGTATAAAGGAACTTTGTATGGCCTATTTAATTCAGGTTGTCTTTGTCTTAGCAAAATTACACCTATAAATGTTAATACGTAAAAAGACCAAATTGCAAATATAGATAAGTCAGTTAATAAGTTAAATTGACCAGATAAAGCATAAAGAGCTGATAAAATACCCATCACTATAGTTGAATTTCCAGGTACTCCGCTTTTATTTAATGAACTGTAATATTTGTAACCTGGTATTGATTTTTGTTGACCTAAAGTATAAAGAACTCTAGTAGCAGTTAATAAATAACCATTAATACAACCAAACAAAGAAATTAAAATACCTGCAGTTATAAGCTTTCCACCAACAGGTCCGAATATTACTTCTGCTACTGCAGAAGCTGGGGAATCAAAATTTGCTAACTTACTAGCTGGTAAAACCCATAAATAAGCAACATTTATTATGATATATACAACCATAACAAAAGCTAAACCACCAACAATAGCTTTTGGTAGGTCTCTACCAGGATTTTTCATTTCTCCAGCCATAGCACCAACATTAATCCATCCATCGTAAGCAAATAATATGGCAATTAATAATTGACCTATAATAGAACCAGTAGATATACCAGGACTTACTAAAGGAGAAATTATAGGGTTATTTCCATTACCATTTATAAAACCAAAGACAATTATTAATATAAGAGGAATTAATTTACAAATTGTAGAAATTGTTTGGATAAGTCCCGTTGTCTTGGAGCTTAGAGTATTTAAAATACTTATAAGTAAAATAACACCTAAAGTTATAGGGACTATTAAGTTTTTGTTTCCTATTAGTGCTGCGCTTTGGTTGCCAAACATAACTGCCAGTGCAGCTATTGTAGCAGGAAAAAACAAGGCACATTGCATCCATCCTGTTAAAACACCGAGTTTTTTACCATAAATTTCTTCAATATAGACCATCATTCCACCTGTTTTTGGAATAGCAGCAGAAACTTCTGCAGCAGTAAGGCCTGCAGTTATTGTTATAACTCCAGCTACTAACCAGGCTATTATACCAAGGCCGGGTTCTCCGCCAGTTAAAGTGTAAACAGCTTGGGGTTTAAAAAATACTCCACCACCAATAACCATACCAATAACTGTAGATAAAGCAGCAGTAAGACCTAAATTTTTTTGTAATTTCTGACTCATAATCTAAATTTCCTTTCAAACATATTTTATAAATGAAAATTATAAATTAAACAAAAATGCTAATGTGTAAAATTATTCAGATTTAATTGTGGGTAATTTAATTCTTCAAATTATATATTAATATTTGTAAAAGGATATTTTTTATGTATTTATGAAAAATTAAAATTTATTTCTTGTATTAAAAAAGAGCTTCTTCAATAAGTATGAAGAAAGCTCGTTTATTTTTATTATGCAACTTTATTTAAGTCATTATTATTTTCTCTATCAACTTGCTTTTGAGCTATGCTATAAAGAGGTAAACCAACTAAAGTAACTAAAACTCCCCCTAGTGAAATTATAGTATTTGTCATACCAGCGAATAATAATTGATTTAATACAACAAATAATCCACCAGCTATAGCTACCAGTGGTATAAATGGATACATAGGAACTTTATATGGTCTGTGTAAATCTGGTTGTTTTTTTCTTAGAATTATAACACCTATAAAAGTTAATACATAAAATGACCATACAGCGAACATAGATAAGTCACTTAACAAGTTAAATTGTCCAGATAATGCATATAATGAAGATAAAATACCCATTATTAATGTTGCTTTAGCAGGAACATTGTTTTTATTTAAAGCACCAACAACTTTGTATCCTGGTAATGATTTTTGTGATCCTAAAGTATAAAGAACTCTTGGACCAGTTAATAAATATCCGTTCATACATCCAAATACTGAAATTAATATACCAGCAGTAACAACTTTACCACCAACTTTTCCAAATAACACTTGGGCTACAGCAGACGCTGGGTTAGCAAATTGAGCTATTTGATCAGCTGGTAATACCCATAAATATGCTATGTTTATTACTATGTACACAGCCATAGTTACTGATAAACCACCAACGATAGCTTTTGGTAAATCTTTACCTGGGTTTTTCATTTCGCCAGCTATAGCACCAACATTAATCCATCCATCATAAGCAAATAATATAGCTATTAATACTTGTCCGATAACTGATGCAGGAGATACACTTTCAGCAACTAGAGGAGTCGTTATAGGATTACCTCCACCGCCTTTTATGAAACCAAATACTATTATTATAGCAAGTGGAACTAATTTAGCTATAGTTGCAACCGTTTGTATAGTACCAGAAGTTTTACTTCCAAATGTGTTTAATATACTTATTAATAATACCGTAGCAATTGATATTGGTATAGCAATGCTTTCATTTAATCCAAGTAATATACAAGTTTGGTTACCAAACATAACCGCTAACGCAGCAATTGTAGCAGGAAAGAATAATGCTGATTGCATCCAACCTGTTAACATTCCTAATTTTTTACCGTAAATTTCTTCAATGTAAACCATCATACCACCAGTTCTAGGAATAGCAGCAGAAACCTCAGCAGCAGTTAAACCAGCAGTAATTGTAAGTATACCAGCTAAAAACCAAGTTAATATTCCAAGACCTGGCGCTCCCCCTGTCAATGTGTAAACCGCTTGCGGTTTAAAGAATACTCCACCACCAATTACCATACCTACAACTGTAGATAATGCAGCAGCAAGCCCTAAGTTTTTTTGTAATTTTTGACTCATTATTACATTTTCCTTTCAATATTCATTTTTTAAGTAAGTTTATTATTTTGCTTTTACTTGAAAAGCATTTCTTCAAATAATCCTGTATCATTATATAATTTTCTTTTGAATATAACAATAGTTTTTTATACAAAATTCGATAAAATTTTTAAAAGTATAATTATTGTATTTTAAAGCGTTAAATGTTACATAAATATAAGAAAATTTCAAAAAATCAAAAAAATTTTACCTTGAAAATAAACAGAACAATCAATTTTTAGATAAGATATAATACGGTGGAATTTAAATAGCATTATATTTATTGTAAAAAAAAATATGAAATTATATAATAAAATCATATCAAAAGATTTGAGGAGGTAAAGATGATAATCAAATCAGGATCTTGGGCTGAGGTTAATTTAAATAACATAGGCTATAATTTAAAAGAAATAAATAATAATTTGAAAGATAAAATGAAAATATGTTGTGTGGTAAAAGCAAATGCATATGGGTGTGGCTCAGTGAAGGTTTCTAAATACTTAGAAGATAAGAATATAGATTTTTTTGCAGTAGCTAGAATAGAAGAGGGATTAGAACTTAGAAATAATGATATCAAATTACCTATTTTATGCTTAGGGTATATAGATATAAATATGATAGAAGAAGCAATAGAAAAAGATATTTCTATTACAGTATATAACTTGGAATATGTAAAAAAAATAGATGAAATAGGAAAAAAGTTAAATAAAAAAGCTAAAGTACATATAAAGATTGATACAGGAATGAGCAGATTAGGATTTTTGGCAAAGGAAGCTACAAAATATATTAAAGAGATAAATAATTTTAAAAAAATATATATTGAAGGTATTTTTACTCATTTCGCAAAAGCAGACGAGAAAGATAAAACAACTACATTAATTCAATTAAACAGATATAAAAAAGTAATTGAAGAATTAACTAATTTAAATATCAATATACCAATTAAGCATGTTGCAAATAGTGCTGCAATAATTGATTTAAATGAAGATTTATTTAATATGGTAAGAATAGGCATTATATTATATGGATATTATCCATCAGACGAAGTAAATAAGGATGTAGAATTAAAACCATGCCTGAAATTAAAATCAGCTGTAACTAATGTCAAAGTACTAGATGAAAATGTGGGTATTAGTTATGGTCATATTTATAAAACAAGTGAAAAAAGTAAGATAGTTACAATTTCAATAGGGTATGCAGACGGATTTAATAGAATTCAACGTAATCCGAAGGTTTCTATAAAAGGAGAAATATTAGAGGTAGTGGGTAGAGTTTGTATGGATCAATGTATGGTTAAAGTTCCCTTAGATTTGGATATAAAAATAGGTGATGAAGTTACAATTATAGATAATGATATAAGAGAGCTTAGTTTAGAAGAAAATGCAAAAAGAAACGATACTATTAATTATGAAATTTTATGCATGATTAATAGAAGAGTTACTAGAGTATATAAAGAAAATGAAAAAATTTATAGTGTAAATTATTTATTGAAGTAAAAGACTAATCAAAGTAAAATTTAAAATTTGATTTATTAAAAATCTTTATATATACTAGAGAAGATAAATTATTTTAAGTGGGTGGGGTAAAACATATGGATAAAATACTAAATGATAAATTAAATGTATTAACTAATAATTTAAAAAAAATGGAAAAAGTAGCAATAGCATATTCAGGAGGCGTAGATAGTAATTTTTTATTAAAAGTTGCAAAGGATGTACTAGGAGAAAATGTTATGGCTATTACTATTAGTGCTATGATGCATTCAAGTAGGGAAATTGAAGAATCTGTAAATTATGCAATAGAATATGGGGTTAACCATGTTCTTTGTAATATTGACAATCTAGATTTACAAGAATTTATAGAAAATGGACCTTTAAGATGTTATCATTGTAAGAAATTTGTATTTAGTAAAATAAAAGAAATAGCAAGTGAACATAATATTAAATATATACTTGATGGAACCAATTTAAGTGACTTAGATGACTATAGACCAGGATTAAAGGCCTTAGAGGAGTTAAACATAATAAGTCCTTTAAAAAATGCTAAATTAAGCAAAGAAGAAATTAGAATTTTATCAAAAGAATTAAATGTGGCCACATATAAAAAACCTTCTTTTTCTTGCTTAGCTACTAGAATACCAGTAGGGGATAAAATAACTAAAGAAAAGCTTAGAATGATAGAAGAAGGAGAAAATTTTTTACAAGATAATAATTTTAGTCAGTACAGAGTAAGAGTTCATGACGATATTGCAAGAATAGAAGTTGATAAAAAAGAAATTTGCAAATTTTACGATGATGATATGATAAATAAAGTAAATCTAAAATTTAAAGAAATAGGTTTTAAATATGTTACCTTAGATTTAAATGGTTACAAAATGGGAAGCATGAATTAAGAACAGGAGGAACAAATGAAAAAAGAATATACTTTAGTAGCACCATGTTTTTTTGGTGTGGAAAAAATGTTAAACAGAGAAATACAAAATTTAGGTTATGAAATAATTAAAACAGAAGATGGAAGGGTTACATATAAAACTGATGAAGCAGGTATTGCTAAATCAAATATTTATTTAAGATGTGCAGAAAGAGTCCATCTTAAAGTGGCGGAATTCGAAGCTAAAAGTTTTGATGAATTATTTGAAGGAACAAAGAGAATAAACTGGGCCAAATACATACCTTTTGGTGCACAATTTCCTATTTCAAAGGCGTCTTCAATAAAATCAAAGCTATATTCAACACCAGATATACAATCTATAGTAAAAAAAGCTATAGTTGAAAGTTTAAAGAAAAGTTATTTAGAAACAGGGTTATTAAAAGAAGATAAAGAAAAATATCCTATATTTGTGTTTATACATAAGGATAAAGTAACGCTAACAATAGATACATCAGGAACTGCTCTTCATAAAAGAGGGTATAGAGAAAGAGCTAACAAGGCACCAATTAGAGAAACTTTAGCTGCCGCCATAATGGAACTTGTTCCATGGAAGCCAGGAAGAACTTTAGTTGATCCAATGTGCGGTTCAGGAACTCTTTTAATAGAAGCTGCTATGAAGGGAATAAATATGGCACCAGGTATGAATAGAGAGTTTATTTCTGAGTCATGGAGAATTATGGACAAAAAAATATGGTGGGATGTAAGAAGAGAAGCCTATGCAAAGGTAGATGAAGATATAGAGTTTAAAATATATGGTTATGATATTGACGAAGAAGCTTTAGAAATAGCGAGAGAAAATGCAGAAATAGCTGGTGTTGCAGATTATATAGAATTTAATTATGGTGATGCTACTGAGTTTACTAGTAATGAAGAATACGGATTTATAGTAACAAATCCTCCTTATGGAGAAAGATTAGAAGATGCAGATACAGTTAAAATGCTTTATAAGCAACTGGGATATACATTTAGAAAGCTTAAAAATTGGTCATATTACTTAATTACTTCTTATGAAGACTTTGAGAATGAATTTGGAGAAGAGGCAAGTAGAAGAAGAAAGTTATATAATGGTATGTTAAAAAGTAATTTATACCAGTATATAGGACCAAGACCACCTAAAAATAATAAATAATTCTTAAAAAGTTAAATATATTCCCTTAAACTGAATATATATTATAATAAGTAAGTTTAAGGGGGTGTAAATTTGTTTAATACAAAAAAGAACCTGAGAAGAAATGCAAAACATAAAGAACCAAGAAATAATAAGAAAAATTCTTCATATGTGGAAGATTATAATGAAGTAATATTAAATGATTTAGTAGATGAAAATAAGTCAAATAATGAAGATATTGTACAAGAAGAACCAACAAGAAAGAAAAAGAAAGCAATTAAATTCAATTTAGGGGCTAAGAAAAAATCTACTTCTAATGAAGATAAAAATAAAAAAGGAAAAACTTTAAATAAAAAACATAAAAGTAGTAATGATGAGCCAAAAGAAATTATAGATGTGGAAAGTAAAAAAGATAAAGCACAAGCTGAAACTAAACCTAAAGATAGCAAATCAACAAAATCTAAAAAAACTAAAAAAGAATCAAATAAATCATCCAAAAAGAATTCAAAAAAACAACCAAGTGAAGATAGCACAAGTAAATCAAGCAAAACAAACAAAAAGACATCAAAAAAAGATAGTAAGACTACTAAAGAAGACAAAAGTAAAAAATCATCTAAAAAATCAAGAAAAGAAGATGATATAAAGACTAAATCAGTAGAAACTATTGAAGTAGAAGAAATTGAAAATGAGGAAGATGAAATTGTAGAGGGTAACATTTTTAGAAATATGGAAGAAGATGAAAACCCTATTGATGAAAATACTCATATGGAAGTTGAGGAAGATGAATTAAGTGAACATAAATTTGAAGATATAATTTGGTCAGATGATAAATTTCCTAAAAACTAAATAAAATACTATAAAAGCTGAATCTTAAGGTATATTATATTTTATTATATATCTTTAGATTTAGCTTTATATTTTTTTGGTATAAATACATAATAAATAATAATAAGAAATCTTAAGAAAAAAATAAAATATAAATAAAAGAACAATCTTATGTTAGAATATAATAAGATTTACTTAAGGAAGTAATCTTTTATTTTGAAAAATTTCATGTATAATAAAATAGAAAGAGTGATTATTATGACTTGTAAAGAACTATTTTTAAAAGTGGATGATATATTGCAAAGTAGTGATAAACCATCAGCTGAAATTAGGAAGTTAATTGATGAAGGTGAGTTTGATGAAAAACCATTTATTAAAATTAAAAATCTGGAAGATATAGAGCAAGACTTAATTCATCATCCTGAAGGAAATGTGTTAAATCATACTTTATTAGTAATTGATAAAGCTAGTGACTTAAAAGAAAAATCTAAAAATAAAAGAGTATTTATGTGGGCTGCATTATTACATGATTTAGGTAAATTAACAACTACAAAAAAAATGAAAAATAAAATAACTGCTTATGGACATGATTTACAAGGAGAAATACTATCTAGACAATTTTTGCATCAAGTAACAGAAGATGAAGAATTTATTAATGAAGTATGTATTTTAGTAAAACACCATATGCAACCACTATTCTATGATAAAAAACTACCATATTTTAAAGAAAAAGAAATAATTAATGATTCTAATTATGAAGAAGTAAGCTTACTTTCACTGGCTGACAGACTAGGAAGATCAGCTTTAGGTGAGGAGAGAATAAAACAAGAAGAAAAAAGGATAAATAATTTTAAGAACTTCTTTGCTGACAAATATAAATAGGAGGGAATATATGAAGTTACTAAAAGTAGCAGCCTTAGTATTTGTTATGTGTATAATGACAACGGGCTGTGATACAAGTAGTGATTTACCCGAAAATCTACTTGATGATAATATTATTTACGATAAGGGAAATAATGAATTGTACACATTTATAAACAAATCCTTAGATGGAACCACACTAGTTTTGCCAGACAACTCCAGCGAGGTTGGGCAAATAAATAAAGTAGACTCAAATATAATTGCATTTCAAAAAAGACAAGATGTAAATTTGAAGATAAATAAGGTTGGCTTTGTACTTATTTCTAAAAATGATGATGGATATACTCTAGAAGATAGTTATCTTGAAGAAGGTGAAGAAATAGAGTATGCCAGCTTCTATGACTTAAACAATGATGGAAGTGATGAGATTATATTACTTATAAATAATAAGTCAGTAACCACTATGAATGTATATAGTATAGAAAATAATAAAGTCACGAGGATTTCTAAAATAAAACCTACTTGGCTAGACGATTATAAAAAATATACTCAGATGAAAATAAAAATAGGATTTATAGATAATGACTTAAAATTAGATATTTTAATGATGAACTATGATAATAGTAGTGGCGAAATGTACGCAACCATGTTGAATTATTCAAATAATAACGAGTTATCTACAACTGATGCCATTAAAATACCTAATGTAAAAAACTTAAATGATTTGTACTTAGTAATAGGAAAAGTCTACAATAATAAAAAAGGTGTAATTCTAAGTATGCCTACATTAAAAGAAAATGGTTATGCAACTCAAATACTATTTATGAAAGATAACAAACTTAAAAAAGTATTTAATGATGACGATCTTATATTCAATTCTTACTATGTGCCTGTAAGAGATGAAAATAAAGATGGAATTTTAGACATACCGGTACTAAATAATAATATGATTGAAAATTTTGCATCAAACAGTAAACCGTCGGCTCTTGTGAGTTGGAGAAAGTGGAATAATAAAACTGGCAAAGATGCAGACACAATATTTATAAGCCAAGTTTATTATAACTATAAAAATAATTTTAAATTTTTAGTACCTGATACTCTTGCAAATAAACTATATATTCAAAAGAGTATAGAAGGTGATACACCATATTATATTTTCTATTATTATGATAAGAGTAGTAAAGAGCCTTTAGAATTGTTCCAAATAGGTATATCTGCTAAAAACTTAGTTGAGGACGCTAAAGCAAGTCCTAAGATGGATAGTATCTTGGCTGAAACAGATAATAACTATTATCAATTAGTAGTTAGAAATAAAGATACCTTTAAAAAATATGACTTAACATTAGAAAATATGAAGGAATATTTTTCTATAATTTATGAATAGAAATAGAAATTTTGGGAGGAATTATTAAAAAATGAAGGAAAAAATATTAGTCTTAGAAGATGAAATAGGTATAAGAAGTTTTGTAAGTATAAATTTGAAAAGAGAAGGATATGAAATAATTGAAGCTGGAAGTGGGTCAGAAGCTATTGAGCAACTTTCAAATCATCCGGATATATCAATAGCCCTACTGGATGTAATGTTACCAGATATGAGTGGAATAGATGTATGTAAATTTATAAGACAACAGTTTGATCAAATTGGAGTTATTATGTTAACTGCAAAAGGTCAAGAAGAAGATAAATTAGAAGGATTTATATCTGGGGCTGACGATTATATTGTAAAACCATTTAGTATAAAAGAATTGCTGGTTAGAGTTTCAGCTCTTATAAGAAGAGTTAAAAAAGATGACAATAAAATTAAGAGTAATGAGATAATATCAGATCCTTTTGTATTAAACATAGATAAAAGAAAATTATATAAAAATGGATTAGAAATTGAATTAACACCTACAGAATTTTCTATAGTGAAGTACTTAATGGTAAATGCTAAAAAATCATTAAGTAGAGATCAAATATTAAATGAGGTATGGGGAAGTAATTACTTATACGATTTTAAGATAGTAGATGTTAACATAAGAAGAATTAGAAATAAAATAGAAGATGATCCATCAAAACCTAAGTATATCCAAACAGTTTGGGGTTATGGATATTGTTTTAGAAAGGATGAATAATAGGTGCTACATTTAGAAGGTCTGAGAAAAAGAGTCATAAAGTATTATTTTATAATGATAATTATAACAGTAGCATTATTTGAGGGGCTGTTTATGTTTTATCTTCAAAACTATTATTATAACTCAGCTAAACAATCTTTGATTTCTCAAGCAAACTATACTACGGATATATACGATGGTGTAGGAATGGAGTCTACAAGTTTTGAAAATAAAGTTTCCAATATTTTTGAAAAAGGGAAAGTAAATAGTAATACAAATTTTTCTATTGAGTTTATAGATAAAAATAAAAATGTAATATTAGATAAATATGGAATAAAAACTAATGAAAAGTATGAATATGAAGATGTAAATAAGGCATTGAAAGGAAGTAGTAATTTAACACCTTATACATACAATATTGTGGGAACAAATGAACATGTTATGAGTATATCTGTACCACTTAAAGTTAATAACCAGATAGAAGGTGTTGTTAGGTATAGCTTATCTTTAAGAAATATTGATAATACCATAATTAAGCTTGTTTTCTTCTTTATTATTGCAGGTGTGATTATTTTACTTATTGCATTTTTGCTTAGTTTAAGATTTGCAGAATCATTAATTAAGCCACTTAAAAACTTAAAACAATTTGCAAATGAATTGGCTCAAGGAAATTACAATATCAAATTGAAAAAAGAGCAATTGCATGATGATGAAATAGCAGATCTTGTTCAAACATTTGAGCATATGGCTGTGGAAATTGATAAGAGTAGAAAACTAAAAGAAGAATTTATATCTTCTGTATCTCATGAGCTTAGAACTCCCTTAACATCCATAAAAGGATGGAGTGAAACGTTAGCTTATGAAGGTATTGGAAAAGAAGAGCTAGATTTGGGTCTTGGAATAATACAAGATGAAACAGAAAGAATGATATCTTTAGTAGAAGATTTACTAGATTTTTCTCGTTTATCTTCAGACAGAATAAGGCTTCAAATTGATATGGTAGATGTGACTAAACTGGCAAAAGGTGTAGTAACTCAGTTGGCAGTTAAGGCAAATGAAAAAAATATTACGCTTCTTACAGAATTTAAAACAGATGAAATTCTTGATATCCAAGGTGATAAAAATAGACTTAGACAAGTTTTAATTAACCTGGTTCAAAATGCTATTAAGTTTACTGCAGAAGGTGGATATGTTGTTGTAGTTGTATCACAAGGAGAAGAATTTACCACATTTACTGTTACTGACAATGGTGTAGGTATTAATAAAGAAAACTTAACTAAAGTTTTAGATAAGTTCTTCCAAGAAGATTTTAATAAATCAGGTAGTGGACTTGGCCTTGCCATAAGTAATGAAATTGTAAAATTACATGGTGGTAAAATGATAATAGATAGTGAAAAAGGTGTTGGTACAAACATAACCTTCACATTAAAAAATAAAATTATTGAATCTATATAATAAAAAGCTGTATTACTAAATAGGTAATACAGCTTTTTTTAAAGTTATGAATTTTACTTCCTAAGAAATGGTTGTAATAATTTATATTTACTATACAATAATATTTACAGATAAATATTTATATCATAATTTGGAGGAGACTATGGAAATAGATATTAAGGAATTTGAACTACTTTGTGATAAAGGCAGTGGAACTTACAATGAAGATATAGTGGGATTATGCAAAAAAGGTGCATGGGTATTAGATGGAGCTACAGGATTAAATAATAAAAACTTAATATCTAAAGAAAGTGATGCTAAGTGGTACGTATCTTGGTGGAATAAATACTTAAAAGAGAATATAGGTAAAGATAACTCGCTAAAAGAAATAGTATTAGAAGGACTAGAAAAAATTAAAAAAGAGTATTTACTAAAACTAAATGGACTAAAAGTCGAAAATTTGGATCTACCATCAGCTTCTGCAGTAATAATAAAATTTTATGAAGATAAACTAGAGTATCTTCTTCTTGGAGATTGCACTTTATTTTTAAATAAATTGAATGAAAATACAATAATAAAGGATGAGCGTGTTTGCAAATTTGATGAAAAAGTATTTTCAAAGATGGAGAACTTAAATAAAAGAGGCAATTTAACTATATTAGAAAAAAATAACATCTTACTTCCTCTAATAATAGAAAATAGACTTAAAAAAAATAATGACAAAGGATATTGGATATTAGAATTTAACAAGGAAGCAGTAGAAAAGTCTATACATGGTTATATGGATGTGGATGATGAAGTGAAAATTATGATGAGTAGCGATGGATTTTCTTGTGCCTGGGATAGATATAATATTTTTAAAGACAGTGAAATGATAAAAATAGGACAACATAATGGGATTGAGTATATTAAAAATAAAATTAGAAAATTGGAAAAAGAAGATAATAATGGCATGATATTTCCAAGATTTAAAGAAAGTGATGATTCATCCTGCGTCTACTTACATATTAGAAAAAAATAAAAAGGATGGATGATATGAGAATACTACACATTACAGCTCAAAAGCCAAACAGTACAGGTAGTGGAGTATATATGAATGGAGTAATTGAAGGCTTACATAAATTAGGTCATGAGCAATGTATAATAGCTGGTATAGATGTAAAAGATGAAAAAACTTATTTTAATGATAATATAAAGTTTTACCCAATGATTTACAATACTCCTCAATTACCTTTTCCAGTAGTAGGTATGAGTGACATTATGCCTTATGAAAGTACTAAATACAAAGAGCTTACTGAAGATATGATAATTGAAATTAAAGAAGAATTTTCAAGTATTTTAAAAAGGGCATTAAAAGACTTTAGACCAGATATTATTATGTGTAATCACCTATATTTAATAACAAGCTTTGTAAGAGAAAAAGTAAAAGATATTAAGGTAGTTGGAATTTGTCATGGAACATGTCTTAGACAATTGAAAAATATTGGCTTAAAAAAGGACTATATTATTTCAAATATAAATAAACTGGATCATATATTTGCTTTACACAAGGAGCAAAAAGAAGATATAATTAAGACATTTAATTTTGTAGATGATAAAATTACAGTTATCGGTAGTGGTTACGATCATAAGATTTTTTACAACAAAAAGTATAAAATAGGTAAAGAAATTAATATAACTTATGCAGGAAAAATTTGTGAAAGTAAAGGTATAAAGTCCTTGATAAGTAGCCTTAATTTTCTAAATTATAGTAAAGAGGATATTGTAGTAAATATAGCAGGCAGTGGAAGTGACAAAGAAGAGACTGATAAGATAATAGAACTATCAAATAAATCTATGTATAAAGTTAACTTCAATGGAAGATTAAATCATATAGAATTAGCAGAGTTATTTAACAAAAGTCATATTTTTATTTTGCCTTCATTTTATGAAGGGCTTCCTATTGTTGTACTAGAAGCTTTATCATGTGGGTGTAAAGTAATAGTTAGCAAAATTAATGGATTGGAAGATTTTATTGGTGAAGAAATAAACAATTCTGATAATATATTATATTTACCAATGCCTAGAATGATAAATTGTACTACTCCATTAAAAGATGATTTGCCAAAGTTTGAAAAAAATATTGCTAAAAGTATAGAGAAACTAATAAGTATGATTAGAAAAGAAGAAAAAAGACCTGTGATAAATATGGCAAATAAAACTTGGGATGGTCTTGGAAAAAAATAGATAAAATTATAAAATTAATCGTATAAAATATTAAATATATATATATTATAATTAGTAGATAATAGTTATAAATAAATTTTAAAAAAACATATACTTTTTTATTTGTAGATGTTATAATAATTATCCTTTATATATTTGTATGTGCATACCAAATATATTAAAGTATTAAATGGAAGGGATATTGAAAATTTATGAATAATATACAATTATTAATAAAAAATGCCTTTGAAGCACAAAAAATGAGTTATTCACCATATTCTAATTTTAATGTGGGAGCAGCTTTACTTGGAAAGAATGGAAAAATATATCAAGGTTGTAACATTGAAAATGCATCATATACTCCAACAAACTGTGCAGAAAGAACAGCGTTCTTTAAGGCAGTATCAGAGGGACAAAAAGAGTTTGAAGCAATTGCCATTGTAGGTGGCAAAGCAGGCGAAGTAGGAGAATTTTGTTCACCATGTGGAGTGTGCAGACAGGTAATGATGGAATTTTGCAAACCAAAAGAATTTAAAATCTATTTAGGAAAAGATATAAATAATCTTGATGATTATATAGAATATACACTAGAAGAAATATTACCATTAGGATTTGGACCAGCAAATCTAAAATAAATAACTTTATGGATAAGCAAAAGAAAGGGTTTATACCTTTCTTTTTTTATGTTATAATATTGCCCGTATTAAAATATAATATTAATAAATCTAGGAATTTCCTAGGACTTGTTCGAGATCCTCCAAGTATAAAAAACTAGGTTAGCTTATTTAGTGGCAGTATTTAAGTTAATCCTTAGATACGGCTTTTTTTGTGCAAAAAAGCGTATAGGATCTCCTTTAGAAAGATTGGGAGGAGATAAAATATGGAAAAAAGAAAAGTAATAATTGATTGTGACCCAGGTATAGATGACTGCCTGGCAATTCTTCTAGCCCTAAATTCCAAGGAGTTAGAAGTTGTAGGACTTACAATCTGCAGTGGTAATGTACCAGCAGATATTGGAGCAAAAAATGCTTCAAAAGCACTTCAAATATCAAAAAGACTTGATATACCAATTTATGTGGGAGAAAGATCCCCCCTACAAAGAGAACTTGTAACAGCGCAAGATACTCATGGAGAAGATGGTATAGGAGAAAATTTCTATGAAGATGTAAACAAAGAAATATTAGATGGTGGAGTAGACTTTATTATTGATACCTTAAAAAAACATGAAAAAGTATCTATAATAGCTTTAGGACCAATGACTAATATTGCAAAAGCTTTAATGAAGAATAAAGAAGTTTTCAATAACTTAGACGAATTTGTATCTATGGGTGGAGCCTTTAGAATACATGGAAACTGTTCACCTGTTGCAGAGTTTAATTATTGGGTAGATCCTCATGCAGCTGATTATGTTTACAAAAACTTACCTAAAAAAATTCATATGGTAGGCCTAGATGTAACTAGGAAAATAGTTTTAACACCAAATATTATTGAATTTATTAATAGACTTGATAAGGAAAAATCAAAATTTATAAGTGAAATAACAAGATTTTATATAGATTTTCATTGGGAGCAAGAGCACATAATAGGATGTGTAATTAATGATCCTCTTGCAGTGGCATATTTCATTGATAGAAATTTATGTAAAGGCTTTGATTCTTATGTAGAAGTAGTTCATGATGGAGTAGCTATAGGTCAGTCTATAGTAGACTCATTTAACTTTTACAAAAAAAATCCTAATGCTTATGTTTTAACAGAAGTAGATGAAAAAGCTTTTATGAAAATGTTCTTAAAAATAATTTTTAAAGGATATGAAAATGAAATAGATAGGACTCAGGGGGTAATATAAAATGAATAAGAGTATGAATACAAGAAATTTAACTTTAATGGCAATGGGGATTTCTTTAAATATAATAGGAGCATTAATAGCATTAACATTAAGATTACCTATTTATTTAGACTCAATAGGCACAATATTAGTAGCTTGTTTATTAGGTCCTAAATTTGCAGTTATGACTGGGGTATGTGGCAGTTTAGTAAGCGGAATGACTTTTGATCCATATTCATTGTATTTTGCACCAGTACAAATAAGTACAGGGCTTTTAGCAGGATTAATGTATGAAAAAGGTTTTTTGAGTGGCAAGAAAACACCATTTGGAGTATTTATATTTACTTTACCAACAAGTATTATAAGTGCAGTAATAGCAGCATTTTTATTTGGAGGAGTCACATCTTCAGGTTCTTCTTATATAGTACAAATATTAAGTCATTTTAATGTTCCTATGGTAATTAGTGTATTTATAACTCAAGTATGTACAGATTATGCAGATAAATTTTTAGCTGTAGTTTTAGTAGCTTTAGGTGTAGGAGCTTTGCCTAAAAATTATAAATTATCATTTAAACAGAAGGTGAATGAACAACATGGATAGATATAGTGAAGTAATAAATAAAAATCAACGTGAAATAGTGCTACTTAAAGCTTTTCCGTGCAAATGGGGAAAATGTAGCTTTTGTGATTATATATTAGATAACTCTAAAGATGAAGAAGAGATAAATAAGGTGAATTTTCAAGTGTTAGAAAATGTTACTGGTAAATATAAAGTATTAGAAGTAATAAATTCAGGAAGTTGTTTTGAAATTCCTAAGGATACTTTACTTAAAATAAAGGAAATAATCAAAGAAAAGAAAATTGAAAGATTATTTTTAGAAAGTCATTGGATATACAAAAACAAGATTCAACAAATGAGAGATTTTTTTGAAATACCTATAACATTTAAGATAGGTGTAGAAACTTTTGATAATGACTTTAGAAATGAATATCTTAATAAAAATGCAAAATTTAAGACCGTTGAAGAGTTGAAAAAATATTTTGATTCTCCGTGTATTATGGTCGGTATAAAAGGTCAAACAAAAGAAATGATTGATAATGATATGAAAATCGTGCAAGATCATTTTGAACATGCAACTATTAATGTTTTTATTAATAATTCATCTAAAGTAACAAGAGATGAAAAATTAGTTGTATGGTTTAGTAAAAAATATAAATTTTTAATAGATAATCCTAAAATTGAGATTTTGTTTAACAATACAGATTTTGGAGTAGGAGATTAGGAAGTAGTCCTTTTAGGACTACTTTTTATATTAACTGAACCTTGCAAACAAATTTTAGTATATAATAATATAAACAGAATCAATTAAAAGGAAGTGAACTATATGGCAATAAAAGTAGTTACAGACAGCACATCATATATTCCAAAGGAGTATGTAGATAAATATGATATAAAAATAGTATCTTTAAACGTTGTTATGGATGGAGAAAGTAGACGTGAAGTTGATATAGATAATAAATATTTTTATGAAGAAATGAGTAAAGTAAATGAAATTCCAAAATCATCTCAGCCCATACCAGAGGAAATGTTAAGTGGATTTGAAAGTATAGTAAAAAATGGAGATTCAATAGTTGGAATATTCTTGTCATCAAAAATGAGCGGTACATATTCAAATGCAAATATGATAAAAAATATGATAATAGAAGATTATCCTGAAGCAGATATACACATAATTGACTCAAAGACTAACTGTATGCAAATGGGATTTGCTGCAATTAAAGCTGGAGAAATTGCAAGTGAAGGGAAAAATATATATGAAGTTATAGAAGCGGCTAATCATGTGTTAAATAACAGCAGATTTTTATTTACACCAGAGACTTTAGAATATCTAAAAAAGGGTGGTAGAATAGGAGGAGCAGCAGCATTATTTGGAAACTTGTTGCAAATAAAACCAATACTTACTGTTGTTGACGGTGAAACTTCTGTCTTTAAAAAAGTTAGAACTAGGAAAAAGGCTGTAGAGGAGATAGTAGAAACTGTATTAAATGATATAGAGTCTAAAGGGTTAGGAGATGTTATGGTACATCATATCAATTGTGAAAAAGAAGGTTTTAAACTAGCTAATGTTTTGGAAAATAAGTTGGGGAAAAAGGTTAGAGTTGAATCTATAGGGCCAGTGATCGGTCTTCATGTGGGTCCTGGTAGCATTGGTATTGCATATTATACGAAGTAATAACTACAATTAAACTATTATTTTTGTAAGAAACTGCAAAATATAATGTTTTTGATAAATAAAGTATGATAAAAAAGAGTATATCAAAATTGATATACTCTTTTTAAAATTAATTTTTATTATTCGGTTTCAGAAAACTGGTCTTTGCCAACACCACATAAAGGGCACTCCCAATCATCTGGCAAATCTTCAAATGAAGTTCCTGGATTTATTCCATGATCAGGATCTCCTATTTCTGGATCATAAACATAATCACAAATATCACAAATATACTTTTTCATAATTTATCCCCCCTTTATTTAACCATAAATATATTTAATTCATTATTACTCATAATAATAGATAAAAATGTAAAAAGCTACATTATTAATGCAAGTATACAAAATACTTTTCGCTGATTTTAGTAAATTAATATTTTACATAGAGATAAATGAACAATACTATAAATGATGTGACAATTTTTTATACTTACTTATTTTCATTTTTCAAAAAAATAATATATAATTTAATTATGACAAAATAGCATACAATGGGGGGATTTTTATGTTTAATAGTATATCAAATAAAAAGGTTTATGAGGAAGTAATTGAACAAATACAAAAGAATATAATTGATGGTGATTTAAAAAAAGGGGATAGGCTACCATCAGAAAGAGAATTATCAGAACTTATGAATATAAGCAGGACATCTATAAGAGAAGCATTAAGAGTATTGGAAAGTATGGGAGTAGTAGAAAGTATTCATGGAGAAGGTAATTTTATTTGCTCTAACACAGGAAACTCATTACTACAACCGTTATCCATGATGTTTAAATTAAATAATGGAAAGTATAAAGATATTTTTGAACTTAGAAAAGTTTTAGAAGTAGAAAATGCTAGGCTTGCAGCTATTAGAGCAACTGACATGGATTGTAGAGAATTACTTAGCATAGTAGAAGAAATGGAAGAAGAAAGCAAAGGAAAAAACAGAAATGAAATTTTAGTTGAATTAGACAAAAGATTTCATAATAAAGTTGCAACTATGAGTAAAAATTGTTTAATAGAAAGTTTATTTAATACAGCATCCATGTTATTTGAAAGATTTATTGAAGATGCTAGATGGGAGATTATTAAAAGAGATACGGCTGATAAATTTTTATTAAATCAGCACTATGCAATTTGTAATGAAATAATTAAAAAAGACGAAAAGGAAGCTTTAAAGGCAATGGAAGCTCACATGAAGTACATTGAAGAAAATTTTGACAAATAATGTTTTAAAATGAATTATGGAAAAATAAAAAATATTGTTAAATTTCAGACTATTATTGTTTTTTGAAGAAAATAGGAATAAACTTTAAGTATAAAAGTGGTAATACCACTGACCACCTTTGGAATGACCAGTATAAATGGGGGGGAATATATTGATGAATGAATATGTTTTGTTTCTTATTGCTTTAGTTCCTATAGTTTGGCTAATAGTATCTTTAGGAGTGCTAAAATTGCCAGCATATAAGACTTGTTTGTTTACTGCATTTCTAAGTTTACTAATTGCAATAATATTTTGGAAAATGCCTGTTATTGACGGTGTAACAGCGTCAATAGAGGGAATGGCCATTGCGCTTTGGCCAATACTTTTGGTAATAGTTGCGGCTTTATTTACTTATAACTTAGCTTGTGAAACTAAAACAATGGATGTTATGAAAACTATGTTATCTAGTATAACTACGGATAACAGAATTCAAGTTTTAATTTTAGCCTGGGGGTTTGGAGGATTTCTTGAAGCTGTAGCAGGATATGGAACAGCTGTTGCTATACCAGCAAGTATTTTAGCATCAATTGGTTTTAATCCTATTTTTGCAGCGGTTATATGCTTAATATCTAATACTGTTCCTACTGCATTTGGAGCAATAGGAATACCAGTTACAACGTTAGCAACAGTTACCAATCTGGATGTTGTTCATCTAAGTTTTATCACATCATTACAACTTGCAGGTTTTATAATATTAATCCCATTTTTATTAGTGATTTTAACAAAGAGAAGTATAAAAGCAGTAAAAGGTGTTTTTTTAATTACATTAGTATCTGGGGTATCTTTTGCTATTCCTCAAATTTTTATAGCAAAATACTTAGGTGCTGAACTACCGGCACTTATAGGAAGTATTTGCTCTATGATCTGTACAATTATTATGGCAAAATTTATGAATAAGAATAAGAATGAAGAAAAATCAGAAGATTTAACTACAGATGAAGGTGCTGAAGTAATAGCAAAGAAAATATCAGCTAAAGAAGGAATTTTAGCTTGGCTACCTTATATTCTTCTTTGTACATTAATTTTAATAACAAGTCCTTTAGTACCTGTTTTAAATTCATTTATAGGACAATTTAGTAGCAATATTCACATATATAGTGGGGATGTTACTTCTTCAACAAGCTTTTCTTGGATAAATACACCTGGTATGATGATTATAATTGCAACAGTGATTGCAGGATTTATTCAGAAAATAAAATTATCATATATGGTAAGTATTTTTAAAAACACAGTAATACAATTAAAAACATCATTTATTACTATAATGTCTATTGTTGCCATATCAAAGATTATGTCACATAGTGGTATGACTAGTTCAATATCATTTGGACTTTGTGCAATAACAGGAAGCTTTTATCCGTTAATTTCACCCCTTCTTGGAGCTATAGGAACATTTGTTACTGGTAGTGATACGTCAGCCAATATCTTGTTTGGAGGATTGCAAGTAGAAGCCGCTAAGTCTTTATCAATAGATCCTTATTGGATTGCTGCAGCAAATACGGCAGGTGCCACAGCTGGGAAAATGATTTCTCCACAAAGTATAGCAATTGCCACTTCTGCAACAGGGCTAATTGGTCAAGAAGGAAAGATTTTTAGTTCCACAGTTAAGTATTGTTTGGGATATGTAATTATACTTGGTTTAATAGTATATTTTGGTAGGTTTTTACCTATACTTGGGCTTTAATTTTAAGGGGGAAAGTATTATGACAATTATAAAAGTACCTTACTCAAAACAAGGTATGAATATAGAAATAGAAGATAAAAACTTAAAAGCTATTTTAGTTTCTAAATCACACGATTTTATAGTTACAAAAAGTGAGAGTGAAATTGTAAAGAACTCTTTAGACAATCCAATAGGCACATCAAAATTAGAAGAATTAGCTAAAGGTAAAGAAAATGTTGTTATTATAACAAGTGATCATACTAGACCAGTACCAAGTCGTGTAATAATGCCACAAATTTTAGAAAGAATTAGAAAAGGAAATCCAAGTGCAAAAATTAAAATATTAGTTGCTACAGGATTTCATAGACCTAGTACAAAAGAAGAATTAATTTTTAAATTAGGTGAAGAACTAGTTGAAAAAGAAGAAATTGTGATGCATATATCTACAGATGATGAAGACATGATAAAAATGGGTGTACTTCCTTCTGGTGGAGATTTTTATATAAATAAATTAGCTGCTAAGGCAGACTTGCTTGTGTCAGAAGGATTTATAGAACCACATTTTTTTGCCGGATTTTCAGGTGGAAGAAAAAGCATTCTTCCTGGTGTAGCATCAGCAAAAACTATAATGTATAACCATTGTAGTGAGTTTATAGATAGTGAAAATTCAAGAACGGGAACTTTGGATAATAATCCTATTCATGAAGACATGGTGTATGCTGCAAAAACTGCAAAGTTAGCATTTATAGTTAATGTGGCAATAGATAAGGATAAAAAGGTTATAGCCTCTTTTGCAGGAGACGTGGATAAAGCACATAAGCAAGGATGTGAATTTGTAACTAATTTATCAAAGATAGATAAAGTTCCAGCTGACATAGTTGTAAGTACAAATGGAGGATATCCTTTAGACCAAAATATTTATCAATCAGTAAAAGGGATGACAGCAGCTGAAGCTACTTGCAAAGAAGGTGGAGTAATAATAATGGTGGCAGCATGTAATGATGGTCATGGAGGAAAGTCTTTCTATGATAATGTGGCTAACGCATCTTCACCAAAGGAAATATTAGAAAATGTTAGAAATGTCAAAAAAGAAGATACTGTTCCTGATCAATGGGAATTTCAAATATTAGCAAGAATTTTAGATAAATTCACTGTAATAATGGTTACTGATGAATGTGACCCAAAAATGATTACAAGTATGCATATGAAACATGCTTATAATTTTGAAGAAGCTATAAATTTGGCTTATGAAATTAAAGGTGAAGAAGCTAAAGTGGTTGTCATTCCAGATGGCGTATCTGTAATTGTTAAATAAAATCATAGTACAGTTGACATGCATTTGTTAGCACTGAAGGCAACTTTGTTGCTCAAATAGTTAAGGGGGGAAGAAGAATGGAAATTTTAGTATGTGTTAAACAAGTTCCAGGAACAACTGCAGTTGAAGTTGATCCAGTAACTGGTGTTTTAAAAAGAGATGGAGTAGATTCAAAGATGAATCCTTATGATTTATTTGCTATAGAAACTGCACTTAGAATTAAAAAAGAAAATAATGCAACTATAAAAGCAATAACCATGGGACCACCTCAAGCAAAGACAGTAATAAAAGAAAGTTTTTCTATGGGAGTTGATGAAGGAGCAATAATTAGTGATAGAAAATTTGGTGGAGCTGATGTACTTGCAACTTCTTACACTCTATCTCAAGGAATAAAAAAAATATCTAATCCAGATTTAATCATATGTGGAAAACAAACTACGGATGGTGATACAGCTCAAGTAGGTTCAGAAATTGCTGAGTTTTTAAATATACCTCATGTGACAAATGTAACTGAAATAATAGAAGTAAAAGAAAATTCTATAATTGTAGAAATAGATTTGCCAACTTCCATGGAAGTTTGTGAAATAGTTTATCCATGCTTAATAACTGTGGAAAAAGATATATTCCAACCAAGACTACCTTCTTTTAAATTAAAAATGGCTACTAAAAACAGAGAAATACCAATGTTTACTTTAAATGATTTTAAAGATAAAGATGAAAATCATTATGGGTTAAATGGTTCGCCTACTCAAGTGAAAAAGATATTCCCACCTACTCCAAATACAGATAAAAACGTATTAAGAGGAAGTAGTGAGGAGCTTACAGAGGCTCTCTTTAATAAAATAGTAGACTTAAAAATATTATAGAAGGGAGAAATTAAAATGGCTAAAATAATTGTAAATTCTGAGAAAATTACTAACATAAAAGAAGTATTAGAATTATGCCCATTTGGAGCATTGGAAGAAGTAGATGGAAAAATTGAAATAAATGCAGCTTGCAAAATGTGTAAGATGTGTGTAAAAAAGGGGCCAGAAGGTGCTTTTGAATTTGAAGAAGATGAGGTAGTAGAAATAAACAAAGATGATTGGAGAGGCATAACAGTATATGTGGAACATTCAAATGGCAAAATTCATCCAGTAACTTATGAGCTGATAGGTAAGGCAAAGGAGTTAGCAGGAAAAATTAATCATCCAGTTTACTGTGTATTTGTGGGAAATAACATAAAAGATAAATGTGAACCGCTACTTACTTACGGTATAGATGAAGTATTTGTTTATGATGATGAAGAGTTAGACAAATTTAGAATTGAACCATACGCTGCAGCGGTGGAAAGTTATATATCAAATATAAAACCTACTATAATGCTATTTGGGGGAACTACTATAGGCAGATCTTTGGCACCAAGGCTTGCTGCAAGATTTAGAACCGGGCTTACTGCTGACTGTACCATATTAGATATTCAAGAAAATACAGATTTGGATCAAATAAGACCTGCTTTTGGTGGTAATATAATGGCACATATAAATACTCCAAATCACAGACCGCAATTTGCGACTGTAAGATATAAAATATTCTCAGTTCCTGAGAAAGTTGAAAAGCCTAGTGGAAAGATTACAATTTGTGAAATAGAAAAAGATAAGTTAAAATCTAACATAAAAGTATTAGAAACAAAAGTAAAAAATAAAGTAGTAGGTATTGAAGATGCAGAAGTGGTAGTTGTTGTAAGCAGAGCGTTCAAAAAAGCTGAAGATATAAAAATGGCTAAGAAATTAGCAGATCTTTTAGGCGGTCAATTGGCAGGTACTAGACCTACTATTGAATCAGGATGGATAGATGCTAGAAAACAAATAGGACTTAGTGGTAGAACTGTAAAGCCAAAACTTATAATAACTTGTGGTGTATCTGGAGCTGTTCAATTTGTTGCAGGAATGAAAGGCTCTGATTATATAATTTCTATTAATCAAGATGAAAATGCTCCTATATTTGACGTGGCTCACTTGGCATTAATAGGTGATATTTATGAAATAATACCAATGTTAATTGAAAAGATTGAAAACATTAAAAAAGAGAATAATTCACAAGCTGAGTTTGCGCTATCTTAAAATAGTAGGAGGGGAATTTTATGTACAAAAAATTAGATAAAAATGATATAGAATTTTTAAAAAGTATTTGTAGTGAGGAAAATATTATTGTTGGTGATGAAATAAGTGAAGACTTTGCCCATGATGAGCTGGCAGGGGAATTAAAATATCCAGAGGTAATGGTTTATGTGAAAAGTACTGAGCAAGTTTCTAAAATAATGAAATATGCTTATGAAAATAATATACCTGTAACACCTAGGGGCCAAGGAACAGGGCTTTCTGGAGCATCTGTCGCCCTTCATGGTGGAATTATGATGAACATGTGTAAGATGGATAAAATATTAGAACTTGATGAAGAAAACCTAACTTTAACTGTGGAGCCAGGAGTACTACTTATGACTATAAGTGGGTACGTAGAAGAACATGATTTATTTTACCCGCCAGATCCAGGTGAAAAAAGTGCTGCTATTGGAGGCAACATAAACACAAATGCTGGAGGTATGAGGGCAGTAAAATATGGAGTGACAAGAGATTATGTAAGAGGTTTAGAAATTGTACTTCCAAATGGAGAAATAATAAATGTGGGTGGAAAAGTTGTTAAAAACTCTTCTGGTTATGCAATAAAAGATTTAATAGTTGGTTCTGAAGGGACATTAGGAATTGTAACTAAAGCTATTTTAAAATTACTCCCACTACCTAAAAAAGCTATTAGTTTACTAATTCCTTTCCCTGATTTAGAGTCAGCAATAGATACTGTTCCTCAAATAATTAAATCAAAATCTATACCAACAGCAATAGAATTTATGGAAAGAGAAGCTATTGTAGGTGCAGAAGAGTTTTTAGGCAAGAAATTCCCTGATAATTCTTCAAATGCATACTTGTTATTAAAATTTGATGGAAATTCTACTGAGGAAATAGAAAAAGAATATGAAAATGTAGCAAAACTTTGTTTAGACTGTGGGGCATATGATGTATTAATTTCTGATACAGATGAGAGAAATGAAAGTATATGGTCTGCAAGGGGAGCATTCTTAGAAGCATTTAAAGCAAATAGTGTTATTGATGAATGTGACGTTGTTGTACCAAGAGATAAAGTGGCAGAATTTATAAGATATACTCATGATATACAAAAAGAAGTAGGTCTCAAAATAAAAAGCTTTGGTCATGCAGGAGATGGTAATTTACATGTTTATCCTCATAAAGATGATTTAGCACAAGATGAATGGACAAAGAGACTTAATCATGCTTTTGAATTAATGTTTAGTAAAGCTAGAGAATTGAATGGGGAAGTTTCAGGAGAGCATGGAATAGGATATGCCAAGAGTCCATATTTCTGTGAATCAAAAGATGAAAACTACGTAAATATATTAAAAGGAATTAAAACTGCTTTTGACCCTAAAAATATTTTAAATCCAGGTAAAATTTATTAATATCTATATGAAAAAAGGTAGAGAAGGATGAACTATATAAAAGTCCACCCGTCTCTACCTTTTTAAAATAAAAAAGTAATTAGAAATATTAAATAATTATATTATTAATTAAAAAGTATATATTTTATTCATTTTTCCGGAAAATTTTACAAATTATGCTTCTATTAAGTCTAATTATAAATTATAATAAATTTAAGGGAAGGGGATGATATATTGCCAAGTAGTTTTACAAAAGAGTCAATTAAGTTTATTATTTTAGTAGCATTTGCATCAATAATAGTATTTAATCCATCAGACTTTAATTCAAAAAATGAAAATGCTAAAAATGTAAATGTAGCGTATTCACAAAATAAGGGATTTGTCAAAAATGGAGGATACACATACTATTATAGTGCGAAAACAGGTAAAAAACTCACAGGTCTACAAACTATAGAAGGTTACAGGTATTATTTTTCTAGTACAGGAAAAATGCAAACTGGATTACAAACTATAAACGGGTATAAATACTACTTTTCTACAAGCACTGGTAAAGGACTAAGCGGATTAAGAGAAGTTGGTGGAGATAAATACTATTTTTCAAAATCAACGGGAAAAGCTTTAAGTGGATTGAGAGTGATAAGTGGAAATAAATATTATTTTTCAACAACTACGTATAAAGCGTTAAGCGGGTTAAAAATAATATCAGGAGAAAAATATTATTTTTCACAGAGTTCGAAAGAAGCCCTAAGTGGATTAATGGAAGTGAATGGAGATAAATACTATTTTTCTAAAACTACAAAATCAGCTTTAAGTGGATTGAGAGTAATAAGTGGAAATAAATATTATTTTTCAACAACAACTTACAAAGCGTTAAGTGGGTTAAAAATAATATCAAAAGAAAAGTATTATTTTTCAGACAGTACAAAAGAAGCCCTAAGTGGATTAATGGAAGTGGATGGAGATAGATACTATTTTTCTAAAACTACAAAAACAGCTTTAAGTGGATTGAGAGTACTAGGCGGAAACAAATATTATTTCTCAACATCTACATATAAATCACTTACTGGCTTAAGACTTATATCAGGAGAAAGATATTATTTTTCTCCAACTGATGGAAAAGCTTTAAGTGGATTAGTGGAAGTAGACAAAAACAAATATTATTTTTCTCCAGAAACAAAAACAGCTTTAAGTGGATTTATAGTTATTGATAATAACAAGTACTACTTTGATAAATCTTCTAAACAAATGGTATTTGGACTACAAGTAATTGATGGAAAGTATTATAATTTTGATGAGAAAACAGGCATTTTATTAGAAGATGAAAAGGCTAGCGGAATTATATATAAAGATGGTGAGCCTTATCTTTATTTAGATGAAGAAGGAAATAGTAAAACAGGTATGATTACTGTTGAACAAGGAGTACGATACTACTTCTTGAAAGGCGGAGGAATATACAAAGGCCTTAGAACAGTAGGAAGTAAGTTATACTATTTTTCTACTGAAGATGGAAAAGCTCAAAATGGAATTACAAAAGTAGGTTCTGATACATACTACTTCCATCCAAAGTATTTTTATGCTTTAACAGGTCTTCATTCTATATGGGAAAAAACTTATTATCTAAACCCTAATGATTATAAATTGATGAAAAACGATACAGTTCAAATTGGATATTTATTGTTTACAGCTAATGAAAATGGACTTGTAACTGATGTTAAGCCGGCAAAAGGATACGAAGACAACGATAGAGCAAAAGGACTTATAGAAGGATTTAAACTAATAGGAACTCCATATGGTTCAAATGATGGCCAGACAATGTGTAATAGATTTGCTGCAACAGTATATCTTGCTGCTGGAAATGATGAGCTTATAAAATATAGTCAAAATACTGGTAAAATGCTTTATAAAAAAGCAAGTGAGCAAGCAGAATATGTGCTTAAAAAAGGTTATAATGAAAATATGACAGCTTATAATTTAAAACCAGGAGATTTAATATATTGGGATAATGGTCCGACAGGTCCTACTGAAGATAAATTTACATTTAATGGAAAACAATACTCAATAGGTCACGTATCAGTATATGTTGGTGATGGTATAATGATAGAAGCAACAAGTCAACCATGGGTAGGAGAAGGTCATACTAGAGTAACTACTTTTGATCCTTCAAGTGCAAAACCTACATCTAATCCAATAATATTTGCAAATATGTTACCATAAAAAAAATAGCTATGTTAAATTAATTAACATAGCTATTTTTATATTAACATATAGTTATATATTTGAATTTAAGTAATCAATAGCATAATGAACATATAACTTTGTACCTATTTCTAATGCGTCTTCATCAATATTAAAGTTACCGCTATGATGAGAGTAACAAGCAGATTTTTCTTCATTTCTACATCCAACAAAAGCTAAAGCACCAGGAGCTTTTTCAAGGTAGAAAGAGAAATCTTCACTACCTGTTACTTTTTCGAATTTTATTACTTTATCTTTGCCTACTATTTTATCTGCAGCGATTTGTGCAATAGCAGAGGCGTTTGTATCGTTAATTGTTGGTGGTAAAAGAAAATTATAATTTAAAGAAGCTTTAGCTTTGTAGCCGTTAGCTATATTGTTAATTATATTTTCCATCATGTTAGGAAGTTTTTTTCTAAGATCCAAATTAAAACACCTTGTAGTACCTTCCATATAAGCGTTTTCAGCAATTACATTAAATCTACTGCCTGAATTAAGCATACCAATACTAAGAACTAAAGGATGAAGAGGATCGACTTGTCTACTTGCTATATTCTGTAAATTCATAACTATGGAAGACGCAATAACTAAAGCATCAATACATTCGTGAGGAGCAGAACCGTGGCCACCTTTTCCTGTAATATTTATACTAAACCAATCAGCACTAGCCATTCTAGGTCCAGCTTCTACAGATATTTTACCAACATCAATGTTTGACCATAAATGGATACCAAAAACTGAACCAACATTATCCATAGCCCCATCTTTTATCATGGCTTTGGCACCTTCACCTATTTCTTCTGCAGGTTGGAAAAAAAGTTTTACAGTACCATGTAATTCATTTTTTAAAGCATGTAATATTTTTGCAGCACCAAGAAGCATAGAGGAGTGACCATCATGACCACAGGCATGCATCATACCTGGGACTAGGGATTTATATTCTATATTATTTAATTCCTGCACAGATAAAGCATCTATATCAGCTCTAAGAGCTACTGTTTTCCCAGGATAATTACCTTTTATAGTAGCTACTACTCCGGTAGATGCACATGAAACATATTCTATCCCCATCTTGTCTAATTCTTCTTTTATTCTTTTTGAAGTATTAAACTCTTTAAAACTAGCTTCAGGATTTTCATGAAATTCCCTTCTTAAATTTATAACATAGTCTTTATTTACTTTAGCAAGTTCATCAATTGTCATTTTATTACCCCCATTATTGTAGTAATTTAAATAACTATGCCAATTAAGATACAGTTATTTAGTTATATCAAATAAGGCCACATTATATGAGCTTTATACGCTTAGATTAATTATATTTATGATAAGTGTAATATTTACATATGGTAGTAGATTCCTCCACCAGGACCAAGTGGTAAATTGAATATCATAAATACAACCAATAAAATTATCCATGCTAATCCAAATAGTAGTGAGTATGGTGTCATACTTGCCATTACTGTACCAATACCTATATCCTTGTCGTATTTTTTAGCAAAGGCTAATATGACAGGGAAGTAAGTAAATATTGGGCTTATAGGATTTGTTATAGAGTCACCTATACGATAAGCCATTTGAGTTAGTGCTGGGTCATATCCAAGTAGTAAGAACATTGGAACAAATATGGGAGCCATTACAGCCCATTTTGCAGAGCAACTACCAACAAATAGATTTATGAAAGCGGCAAATATTACAAAGGCAACTAAAAGCCCAGGTCCTGTAAGTCCTACACCTCTTAACCACTCAGCACCCTTGATAGATAAAAGTGAACTCATATTAGATGAATTAAATAAAGCTAGGAATTGACCAGCTGCAAAGGCTAATACTATATAAGAGCCCATACCAGCCATAGATTCATATAAAATTGCTGCTAAATCTTTGTCATTTTTTATCTTTTTAGTTATAATACCATAAGTAAGACCAGGTACAAAGAAAATTATAGTAATGATTGGGACCATACCAGCCATAAGAGGTGAAGATGCTGAAAGAAGAGAATCTGTTTTTGCATCTTTCATAAAGGCATTAGGTCCTATACATAGGGCAACTAGTATAATTACACAAATTAATAACCCTATAGAAGCGTACTTCATAGCTTTTCTTTCTAATGGCGTAATTTCTGAATCTACGTCATTATCTGCTGCTATATAATCGGTATCTTCAAAACGAGGAGCTAAATATTTTTCTGTAACAAATGTACCAATAATTACAAGTATAAATGTTGAAACTATTAAAAAATACCAGTTCATTGCAGGAGTACCAATATAATTGGGATCAACAATTTGAGCAGCTGGAATTGTAAATCCTGCAACAAGTACGTCTAGCATGCTTACCATTAAATTGGCAGAAAATCCTGCGGCAACTCCTGCATATCCAGAAAATAGACCAACAAGTGGATGTCTACCAACTCCTAAAAATACAAGTGCAGCCAGGGGCGGAAGAACAACAAAACCTGCATCAGCCACTGCATTAGCCATTATACCAACGAATATGATAGTACCAGTTAGTAACTTTTTAGGAACCTTAGTAACAGTACTTTTCATTACAGTTTCCATATATCCTGATTTTTCAGCTAAACCAGCTCCAAGCATAGTAACAAGTACTAATCCAAGAGGAGCAAAACTTGTAAAGTTTGTAACTATATTTGTTAAAAATAATTGCAATTGTTCTTTGCTTAATAAATTTACACCTTGAACAACTAAATTTTTACCAGTTGTTTCATCGATTTGACCAGGATGTATAGCACTAACACCTGATTTTGCTACAAAATATGATAATACCATAACAACAAACCAAAGTATTACAAATATAGTAACGGGATCCGGTAATTTGTTACCAACCCTTTCAACAACATTTAAAAATCTCATTAGCAATCCTTGTTTTTTTTCTACATTTACTTTTGCCTTACCCAAGATAATCCCCCCTTAATTAAAATTTAACTGCTTAAATAGTCAATTGAAACTTGACATAAAGCTTTACAAAGAACTTTCATATTTTTATCATTCCATTGGAATTTTGAATTATGATGAACTACTGGATGATTTTCGTCTTCTGCTATACCAACAAATACGAAGGAAGCAGGAACCTCTTTTGCTAAATATGCAAAGTCTTCACCACCCATAGATGGCTCATTTAGTTCAAAAACATTTTGTTCACCAACAACTTTTTTTAGAGATGACATAACTAAATCTGTCATATGGTAATCATTTATAAGTGGTGGAAATTGTTTTATATACTCGTATTCGTAAGTTGCACCTTGGCTAATAGTAATTCCATTTAATATGTCTTCTATAGTTTTTTGCGCCCAAGTTCTAGTTTTTTCATCAAATGTCCTAACAGTACCACCAAGAATTGCTTCTGTAGGAATTGCGTTATGACAATCAGTATTTCCAGCTTTAACATGACAACAAGATAAGACTAATGGATTAAGAGGATTATTTTTTCTACTTACAATAGTTTGGAATGTATTTATTACTTGAGATAAAATTGGGATAGGGTCAATGGAATTTTGTGGTACACCACCGTGACCACCTTTACCAATAATTTTTATATTGAATATATCTGGAGATGCCATCATAGGACCGTGTTTAATACCTATCATTCCTTCTTTTACTTCTCCCCATAAGTGTGCTCCAAAGGCCACATCTACATGAGGATTTTCTAATATACCCTCATCAATCATTGGTTTTGCTCCACCTTCAATTTCTTCATCTGGTTGGAACATAAACTTAATATTTCCATGTAAATCATCTTTTAGTTCGCTTAATACCATAGCAGCACCAAGCAGTGAAGCTGTATGACCATCATGACCACAAGCATGCATAATACCTGGAATTTTAGATTTAAATTCTAAATTGGTTTCTTCATTTACTCTAAGAGCATCCATGTCAGCTCTAAGAAGTATGGTTTTTCCAGGATATTTTCCCTTTAATAATGCAATTACACCTGTTTTAGCAACATTGTTTTTTACATCTAAGTTTAAGTTTTTAAGTTCATTGTATACTAACTTGGAGGTGTTAAGTTCCTCGTAACCAACCTCAGGATACATATGCAACTGATGTCTTATTTCAACTATTTTGTCATAATACTTTTCACATAATTCATTAATCTTATTTACCATATTTTCTCCTTTCTATAATATTATTATCAAAATGATAAAAGTATGCTTTTTTAATAATAATACTGTTTATAAATCTTATCTAGAACAAATAGAAAATATGTATATTTTATGTTTAAAACAAGATTATATAAAAAAATAAAGATATACTAATAGAGATGTACTATTGAATAGATAAAGAATTAGGAATAAAATGTAAAGTTGAGGATTAAAGTAAAAAGGAGGTAAATATGGGGGATATAATAAAAATTGTTGCAAGTATAATTTTGATGATTATAATTTGTTCATTATATGATTTATATTCATTTAAAAGGAGATTTAATAAAAATAAAGTTAAAATAATTGAAAGTTATGGTTGCCCGATAAATATTGAAGATGCGGATTATAAAATGAATAATATTGCTACTTATTTTAAAAATAAGGATCAAAAGAAAGGTATAGATGACATTACATGGAGTGATTTGTCTATGGATGATATTTATAAAAAAATAAACAATACACAAAGTTCTGCAGGAAGAGAAGTATTATATAATATACTTAGAAATCCTTTATGTAGTCTAAAAGAGTTAAAAAAAAGAGATAGTATTATTGAATATTTTATGAATAATTTTGAAGAAAGACTTAAATTACAATTAATTTTATCAAATTTAGGAAATAATTATGATGCTAATACAACTCTTTGTTTGTTTTTAGATGAGGATAACTCTAAAAATAGATTGAAATTTTATAGAACATTAAGAGCAATTCCATTTATATCATTATTATTAATTGTTATAAATAAATCTTTTCTTTTTATAACAATGTTAAGTATAGCATTAAACATATTTATAAGTTTTAATAATAAGAATAGAAAGATCGATGTTAGTGGATTTACATATATAATTAAAACAATAAATGTGGCATTTAAGATAAAAGATATGAAAATAAATGTACTTGATAATAACTTAAAAAATATTGCAGAAGATTTAGAAAAAGTTAAAAAAATTAAGAAAAAATCTATATCTAAAAATCCAAACTCAGTATTATCAGATTTAAATTTTTTTAGTGAATATGCTAATATGATTACTTTATCAGAGTTAATAACTTATGAAAAAGTTAAGGAAACTATTATAAAAAATAAAGAGTATTTGAAAAGCATCTACGAATATGTAGGTGGTGTTGATGCTTTAATAAGTATATCTTCTTTTAGAACTTCTTTAGATTATTATTCTAAACCACAGTTTTTGGCTAGTACAAAAAAAGAGGATAACATTATTAATTTTGAGGAATTGTATCATCCTCTAATTAATAATCCAGTGAGTAATTCACTTGATATAAATAAAGGCGTTCTTATAACAGGATCCAATGCATCAGGAAAATCGACTTTTATAAAAAGTGTGGCTATAAACCAAATTTTATGTCAAAGTATTTACACTTCTTGTTCTAAAAAATATGAAGGAACATTTTTTAATATATACACTTCAATGGCTCTTAAAGATGATGTATTAAACGAAGAAAGTTATTATATGGTAGAAATAAAATCATTAAAACGAATAATAGACAAATGTAATGAAAATATGCCATGCCTTTGCTTTGTAGATGAAATATTAAGAGGAACAAATACTGTGGAGAGAATTGCATCATCTTCTGAAGTCTTAAGTCATTTAAATAAATCAAACGCTATTTGTATTGCAGCAACTCATGACATTGAGTTAACTTATTTATTGGAAAAAGAATATGATAATTATCATTTTGAAGAAGAAATTACAGACGATGATATAGTATTTGACTATAAACTTAATAAAGGCAGAGCTAAATCAAGAAATGCAATTAAATTATTAAGTTTAATAGGATATGAACAAAATATAGTTGAAAAAGCTCATGAAAAAGCAGAAAACTTTGTGAAAAGTGGTAAATGGTTATAGACAAAAAGGATATGAATATCATATCCTTTTTCATTTTAGTGAAATTATTTTTTTAATGGATTAGGAGTATTTACAGTAAGTATTTTTACTGACTTTGATGTATTATTACTCCAGTTATGTGGTGATTCTGATTTGATATGTGCACTATCACCAGGATATAAATCAGTTATTAAATTGTCAACATTTAAAGTTAAAATACCCTCAAGTACATATATAAATTCCTCTCCTTCGTGAGAATATAGCTCTATTTCTTCAGGCTCACTATACTTATGTGGCATGACTTCATGTATCCTTGGAAGCATATCATAAGCAAAAGTATCTTTGTTTAAAGTATATTGAATAATCTCAGAATCTATTACAGTGTACTTTCTATCATAACTTCTTGTTATGCAAGATTTAGTACTTTCATCTGGATAGTCAAAGAAATCTAGAACATTTGCATCTAAAACTTTTGCAATTTTAGCAAGAGAATCTACAGCTACGCTAGTCATTCCTCTTTCAAGTTGAGATAAAAAACCTATAGATAAATTTGTTTCTTCACTTAAATATTTAAGAGTGAATTTTTTTTCAGTTCTTAGTTCTTTTATTTTTAAACCTATACTAGTATTATAGTTCATTAACTTAACCCCTTTTCCAATTATATTATTAATAATTTAAATATTAAAATAATATTACTAATAAGTCAACTTGTATAAATAAGAAATAATTTCATATTAATAAAAAAATATAAAAAATAATGAAAAAACCAATGACAAATTAATAACAATATACTATTATGAAATTATAAAGGAATAAAATTCATATAAATGAAATATAGAGGGGAGGTTATGAAAATAGCAAATATAATAAGTATTCAAAAATATTCTATACATGATGGAGATGGAATAAGGACAACAGTTTTTTTTAAAGGTTGTTTACTAAATTGTTGGTGGTGTCATAATCCTGAAAGTCAAAGTTTTAATAAAGAAGTAATGTTCAATAGAGAAAAATGCACTAACTGTTTATATTGTACTAAAATTTGTTCACATAACACAAAAGATGAAGAAAGCGGTAATGTTAAATACGATAGAGATAATTGTAAGGCTTGTGGTAAGTGCTTAGATTATTGTGTAAATAATGCTAGAGAAATTGTGGGTAATGATTATTCAATTAATGACATAATGAAAGAAATTGAAAAAGATAGTATGTTCTATGAATCCTCTTTTGGTGGAGTAACTTTATCTGGTGGGGAAGTAATGTTGCAAAATAACGATTTTATAGTTTCTTTATTAAAGAAAATAAAGAGAAAAGGATACAATGTGGCTATTGATACATGCGGTCATGCACCTGAGATTAACTATGAAAAGGTTTTACCATATGTTGATACCTTTCTTTATGACATTAAAACTATGGATAATGAAAAGCATAAAAAGTATATGGGCAAGGGAAATGAACTTATACTTAACAATTTAAAATATTTAAGTGAAAATAATGCAAATATTTATATAAGAATTCCAGTTATAGGAACTGTAAATGATAAAAATAAAGATATGGAAGAAATAATTGAATTTTTAAAAGAAAATGTAAGTGTAAAGCAAGTGAACTTGTTGCCATACCATAACATTGCTAGCAGTAAATATGACAGATTAGATATGGAGTACAAAGGGGAAACTTTTACAATTCCAAGCAAAGACAGAATGAAAGAACTTCAAGAACTGTTTATAAAAAATGGATTTAATAATACAAAAATAGGGGGTTAAACCATGGAAAGAGGAATGAATGAAAGAATTAAAAAATTAAGAAAGCAAAGTGTAGAGGCTACTCCACATATTTACATGGAAAGAGCTGATTTAATGACGGATGCTTATATGGAACATGAAGGATCTGTTTCTATTCCAGAAATGAGAGCTTTAGCTTTCAAACATTTTATGGAAAACAAAAAACTTTGTATTAATGAAGGAGAATTAATAGTTGGAGAAAAAGGTGATTCACCTCAAGCATCACCATCTTTTCCAGAACTTTGTTGTCATACATTAGAAGACATGAAAGTTATGAATGATAGAGATTTGATTTTCTTTAAAGTTACTGAAGAAGATATGAAATTACAAGAAGAAAAAATAATACCTTTCTGGGAAAAACGTTCAGTAAGACATAAAATTTTAAATGCTATGACTGATGAGTGGAAAACTTGTTACGAAAATGGAATTTTCACTGAATTTATGGAGCAACGTGGACCAGGGCATACTGTTGGTTCAAAGAAAATATATGAAAAAGGATTCTTAGATTATAAGGCAGACATTAAGGCAGCTAAAGAAAAAATAGACTATTTTAATGATAAAGAAGCTATAGACAAAGTAGCTCAATTAAATGCTATGGATATATGTTGCGATGCAATAATAACTTTAGGTGAAAGATATGCATCTTATGCTAGAGAATTAGCGAAAGCTGAAACTGATCCAGCAAGAAAAGAAGAATTATTACAAATAGCAGCTAACTGTGATGTAGTACCTGCTCATAAACCTAAAACTTATTGGCAAGCAATACAAATGTACTGGTTTGTACATTTAGGAGTAACTACTGAATTAAACCCATGGGATGCATACAGTCCAGGAAGATTAGATCAACATTTATATCCATTCTATGAAAAAGATGTTGAAGCTGGGGATTTAGATGATGAAAAAGCTTTAGAATTATTAGAAAACTTATGGGTTAAATTTAATAACCAACCAGCACCACCTAAAGTAGGTATAACACTAAAAGAAAGTGGAACTTACACTGATTTTGCAAATATAAATACTGGTGGTATTACTGAAGATGGTAAAGATGGAGTTAATGAAGTTTCTTACTTAATACTTGATTGTATGGATGAAATGAAATTACTACAACCAAGTTCAAACGTACAAATTAGTAAAAAAACTCCTCGTAAATTCTTAAAAAGAGCTTGTGAAATATCAAGAAAAGGATGGGGTCAACCGGCATTTTATAATACAGAAGCAATAGTACAAGAGTTACTAAATGCAGGTAAAACTATTGAAGATGCTAGACTTGGTGGAACTAGTGGATGTGTTGAAACAGGGGCGTTTGGAAACGAAGCTTATATATTAACAGGATATTTCAACCTTCCTAAAATATTAGAACTTACTTTATATAATGGCTATGATAATGTAAGTAAAAAACAATTAGGATTACAATTAGGATATGCTAAAGACTTCAAATCATTTGAAGAACTATTTGAAGCTTACAAGAAACAAATAGAATACTTCTTAGATATAAAAATAAAAGGAAGTAATGTAATAGAAGAAATTTATGCTAGATACATGCCAGCACCATTTTTATCAATAATAACAAATGATTGTATATCAAGTGGCAAAGATTACAATGCTGGAGGTGCTAGATACAATACAAACTATATACAAGGTGTTGGTATAGGAACAATAACAGATTCTTTATCAGCAATTAAGTACAATGTATTTGATAAGCAAAAATTCTCTATGGAAGAATTAACAAAAGCTTTAGAAGATAACTTTGAAGGCCATGAAATAATTAAAAACTTAGTGAGTAATAAGACACCTAAATATGGTAATGATGACGATTATGCAGATGATATTATGAAAGATATATTTAACTTCTACCAAAAAACAATAACTGGTAGACCAAATATGAAGGGTGGACAATATAGAATAAACATGCTGCCAACTACTTGTCATGTTTATTTTGGAGAGGTAATGATGGCATCTCCAGATGGAAGGCTTGCTCAAAAACCAGTTTCAGAAGGTATATCACCATCTAAGAGTGGAGATACAAATGGACCTACTGCAGTTATAAAATCTGCATCTAAAATGGATCACTTGAGAACTGGTGGAACGCTTTTAAATCAAAAATTCACACCAAGCGTTGTTGCAGGAGAAAATGGTTTAGATCAAATGTCAAACTTAGTTAGAGCTTACTTTGATATGGATGGACATCATATACAATTTAATGTTATCGATAGACAAACATTAATAAATGCTCAAAACAATCCAGAAGAGTATAAAGACTTAATAGTTCGTGTTGCAGGATATAGTGACCACTTTAGAAACTTAAGTAAAGCTCTTCAAGATGAAATAATTGAGCGTACTGAACAAGCTTTATAGACTTTAATTTGTGTAACGTAAACAATTAAAATTTATTATAAATAATAACACTGTAGTTGCTAAGGTGATACAAATAGTAGCTACAGTGTTGATTTGAGAAAAGGAGATATTTGAAATGAGTAAAAAATTAGGATTTATTGGGGCAGGAAATATGGCTAAGGCTATGATGGGAGGTATCATAAGAAATGAAATCATTCCTTGTGAAGAGATTATAGCATCAGATGCTTATGCTCCAAGTTTAGCTTCAGCAAGAGAAAGTTTAAACATTGAAACTACAGAAAGTAATTTAAAAGTAATAGAAGAAGCTGAGGTAGTTGTTTTAGCAGTAAAACCTCAATACTATGCAGCAGTAATAAATGAAGTAAAAGAGCATATAAGAGAAAATCAAATTATAGTAACTATAGCACCAGGCCAAACTTTAGAAAGATTAAATTCTTTATTTGGTAGAGACGTAAAGATTGTAAGAACAATGCCTAATACTCCAGCATTAGTTTGTGAGGGTATAACAGGAGTTTGCCATAATGATTTAGTAACTAAAGAAGAATTAGATTATGTATGTAATATTCTAAGTGGTTTTGGAGAAGTAGAAGTTGTAGGAGAAAACTTAATGGATGTAGTAGTTTCAGTAAGTGGTTCTTCGCCAGCTTATGTATATATGTTTATAGAAGCATTGGCAGATGGTGCTGTTTTAGATGGGATGCCTAGAGACAAAGCTTATAAATTTGCGGCTCAAGCAGTTATGGGAAGTGCAAAAATGGTATTAGATACTGGTAAACATCCGGGAGAATTAAAAGACATGGTTTGTTCACCAGGAGGAACAACTATAGAAGCAGTTAGAGTTTTAGAAGAAAAAGGATTTAGAAGTGCAATTATAGAATGTATGAAATCTTGTGTTAATAAAGCAAGAGGTTTATAGAATTATTAATTAATATAAATAATAAGGGAGAAAATTATGGAATTTAATAATGTAAAAGTTGTAAAAAAAGCTACAGTATATTTTGAAGGAAAAGTAACTAGTAGAACTGTGTATTTTGAAAATGGAGAAAGAAAAACATTAGGATTTATGATGCCAGGAGAATATGTATTTAATACTGGTGTTGAAGAATTAATGGAAGTTATAGGTGGAGAAATGGATATTTGCTTACCTGGTGAGAGTGAATTTAAAACTTACAAAGAAGGGGATAGCTTTATAGTTCCAGAAAAATCAGCTTTTGAAGTAAGAGTTAAAACTTACGGAGATTATTGCTGTTCTTATAAAGATAAGTAATAAAAAAGTGTAATGAGATTTATATCTAATCTCATTACACTTTTTTAGTTTATAACCATTTGGATTTAAGGAAGTCATTGGGTAAAATTGTATGGTTTTTGTGGAGGACTTAAGGTATCAAATTTTTATAAAAGAATAATTACTTACTTCTGTTTTGCAAAATTACATAGTTTTTATCATTTTTAGACATGCCCTTAAGAGATAGAAATGCCAATTGTCTAAATAGTTCTATAATAAGAATTTTTTCTTCTTCATCCATGTGCTTTATAGCATCTAGTATAATAGGTAAGTTACTTTTCCAATTGCCTGCAATATCAGTAATAGTTTCACATTTAGTTGAATTTAAAATATCAAATAATGCCTCAATAAATTGCTTACGTTTTTTATCTGAAATTTGACTAAGCCAAGTATTAAGTGTTTTGTTAACATATTTAGATTTTGAAGATAATTCATTTAAATAAACGAAATCATCCTTTCCAACTTCCCACCAAAAGGGGTCATGTTGCATTATGCCTCCCACACCACTACTTTTTACAACATGATAATGTTCATGATTTTCAAGGAGGATGCCAACTAAAGAAGAGTAAGGGATAGTTTTATTTATTTTATTTTTTATAGATTTGAACTCTTCGCTTTTTATAATTTCAGATCTAAAACCAGGGCCATCGTGGCTATATATATTTTCAATTCTAGTCTTTATATCACTGTTGCAATTCATGGATGAATATACTGCAATATTGCCACCCTTTGAATGTCCTCCAATATATAATTTATGAGGTAGTAATTTAGAAATTGCATTTACATATTCAATCCCTTCCAATTGAGATGGAATAGGAGATACAAATGCCATATTAAAATCCTCTTTCCAACCAACTACTGTAGTATCCGTTCCTCTAAATCCTAGATAAGCAAATTCATTGTTTATTATAAATGTTGTGGCAGAAAATTGTTTTTCTTTGTCTACATCTATTTTTGACACATAGTAATTAATTTCAATATCTCTAAACCTTGGACTTGCAGCTAAAGCAAACAATAATTGCTTATTTTTTTTAGGCCAAATAAAGCTACGAAACATTCTTTCAAAATACTCAGCTTTTAATAAATCTTTAAAAAATATAGGAGGCTTTAGATCATACAAACTACCTACTAAGTCATCGTATAAAAAGTTGGTAACTTGAGAAAGAACAAGTGAGTCTACAGTATTGAACTTCTTTTCATCTATAGTACGAACTTCATTTTCAACATAGTTAATTATATTTCTCATAAATAACCTCCTTAACAATTTATTTTATATTAATAATATACTCATTATAATTTTATATGGTAACTATAAATATTGAATATACTTAGGTTGATTATTATTTAAAAAAATCTATTATTAATTATGTAAAAGCATATTTTTGTAGAAAGTTTAGACGTTTGCTGTGGTTATTAATTTAAGTTTGTAACAGGATGGGATATTTTATAATAATAAAGGATATTATGCATAAACATAGAATTGAATTAAAAAGTATTATGCATGTAAACCTCTCATTATTGTGCACGAAATGAGAGGCTATTATATTTTTACTAAAATACAATATTAATTAAAGGAGGTCAGCTAATGGAATGGTTGGATAAACTAAATGAATCTATAAAATATATTGAAGATAATTTACAGGGAAATATAGATTACAATAAAGCAGCGAAAATAGCATGTTGTAGTACTTATCATTTTCAAAGGATGTTTTCATATATTGCTGGAGTTCCTCTTTCTGAATACATACGACAAAGGAAAATGACTTTAGCTGCATTCGATTTACAAAAAGGAGGTAAGGTTGTAGATGTGTCTTATAAATATGGATATGAAAGTCCTACATCTTTTAATAGGGCATTTCAAAATGTTCATAATGTTTCTCCGTCTATAGCCAGCAAAGAAGGAACCGTTTTAAAAGCATATCCTCAAATTAGTTTTAAAATTACTATAAAAGGAGTGAAAGATATGGAATATCAAGTAGTAAGAAGAAATGAAATAAGAATAGTAGGTTTTAAAAAAGAAATGAGTAAAAATATTGAAGAAAATTTTGAAGAAGTCCCTAAATTTTGGGGTGAAGTATCACAAAACAATAAGTTAAATGAAGTAATATCACTTATGGATGAAAAGAGCAAAGGAGTACTTGGAGTAAGTGCATGTATGGATATTATGGATAAGTGGGAATATTATATTGGAGTTGAGACAAATAAGGAAATAAAAGAAGGTATGTGTGAATATATAATTCAACCGTGTACATGGGCTGTATTTCCTGGGAAAGGAAAGATGCCAGAAGCTATACAAGAAGTTGAGAAAAGAGCAATAACTGAGTGGCTACCGTCTTCTTCTTATGAATATGCAAATCAACCTGATATAGAGTTATATCTTAATGCAGATCCATTAGACTCAGTCTTTGAAGTTTGGATACCAATAAAAGAAAAATAAGATAAATCATATAATAAAATACAAAATGTAACAAATTACAACAGACATTAATATAATATAACAAACTTATATTAAGGAGGTAAACATGTCTAGTTGTAATAGCATAAATTATAAAAATAACTTTTATAATAGTTGGTCAAATATTCCTTATCCAGGAGAAGAAAGAGTTTATCACGGTATTGATCCCAATGCTGGTTCATGGCCACTAGTATACTTTAAAAGAAATGAAAAAGGTGATTTTGTTGATCCAAATGGAAAAGAAATTGCTTTTGATGTTGCTAACCCTGCATATTATAATTTTAAACTACAACTTGTAGATGTAATGGAAGTAAATGAAAATCTAACTCCAAAACAAATTGCAATGGCAAAGTTTTGGGGTACTGGTGTACCAGCTTATCAATTAGGAACTATAGTAATGTCTTTGATTAAGACTTATAATCTTTCGCCAGCAAGATCGGCTAGATTATTGTCTGTAATTGGTGGAACACAAAATGATGCATTCATAATTTGTTGGTATTATAAATATTTATGGGATTATCCAAGGCCAGTTCAATTAAATCCATATCTTCAAACTGTAATTCCAACTCCTAAATTCCCAACTTATGTATCAGGACATTCAGTAGTATCAGGAGCTACTTGTGAAGTTTTATCTTACTATTTTCCAGCAGAATCTGAAAAGCTTAGTGAAATTGCTAAACAAGCATCAACTTCAAGGTTGTATGCAGGAGTCCATTTTAGATGTGATTGTGTGGAAGGATTAAAATTAGGAAAACAAATTGGCCAACTTATCATAAAATATTTGGAAAATCAAAAGGACTGTGATGATACAAAAGTAGATGTACCAATACAAGAATTTTTAGATGCACCAATTATGCCTATATATTAGTAACAAAATAAAAAAGCTGTATATCAAATTAAGATAACCAGCTTTTTTTATCTAAATTAATCATTTTACATAATTTTTATTATAGTATAAATTTAGTTAAAATTCTATGTATTTTACATCTATATCAGTAGAAAAGAAAAAATATATTTTTAATAAGCAAAAGTTAATTTTATTTATTTTAGATAAAAATGCTTTTGTGTCAACTAATAATATTGATGAAGTAAAAGGTGAAGGATTTAAAGAAAAAAAGTTATAGTTTATAAAACAGCAATTTAAATATTGCTGTTTTTTTATGAAAGTCTTTACAGAATCTTTATATAAGAGTAAAAACCTTAATGTGAACTTAATCAAAATATAAATATAATAGTAATATATAATAAAAAAGGAGTTGAATATAGTGATTAAAGCTTGTGAAGATAAAAATAGTACAATAGATAAAGCTATTTATTACTTAAAAATAAATGATTATGATTTGGCTATTTATAAAATTAAAGAGGCTATGGCTAAAGATTTATCATCAGGAAGAATTCACAATTTATTGGGAATTTATTATGAAAAACGAGGAGATTATAATAAAGCAAGAAAACATTACAGAGTTGCAAATGACTTAGAACCAACTCTGATTGCCCCAAGAAAGAATTTAGAACGAATTGGATATTTTAAATATATATGTAATGATAAATATATAGATTATGGTGAGTAAAGATGTTTTTCATAGTAGTATTTTAATATAATCATTATGGTATATAACTATATGAATGTTATATAAATGAAGAAATAGCTTTTAATATGTATTTTTTATCTGTTATAATTTCTAATATAAATATACTTAACAGGATGGGGAGAATTTACAATGAATTTTTATGAAGATTTGGGAATGGCAATGAAAAACCTAAGTAAAAGAGGAGCTTTTCTTACAGTAAAAAATAAAAACATAATAAACACAATGACAATTGCTTGGGGATACGTGGGATATAGCTGGAATAAACCATTTTTTGTTGCTATGGTTAGACCGCAAAGATATACACAAGAGTTAATAAAAGAGGCTAAAGATTATACTATAAGTATTCCATATAGTGATGACTTTAAAGAAGCATTAACTATTTGTGGAACAAAGTCAGGAAGAGATATAGATAAAGAAAAAGAAGGTCAAATTAAATTTATACCAAGTCAAATTGTTGACTCACCAGTTGTGGATAATTGCGATATGTATTATGAATGTGAGATAAAATATGTAGATCTTATAGACAAGGATAAATTTCCTGAAGAGTTGAAAAAGAATTATCCTAAAGAAGATTACCATTATTTATATTATGGTGAAATAGTAAAATCTTATAAAAAGTAAATTATAAAAAAGCAGTGAGTACCACTGCTTTTTTATAATTTATTTTTAGTGATGATGCTCTACATTAATTCTATAAGAATTCATTACACCTTTGAAAAGGTGGGGGACTGTAGGAGGTGTCCAAGTTATAGCGTTGGCGCCAGCTTTTATGGTTTCTCTAATAGTATCATCAGTAGGTCCACCTGTTGCTATAATAGGAAACCTTGGATATTCTTTTCTAATTTTTGCAACTAACTTAGGAGTATCTTTTGACGCAGAAACATTTAATATACTAGCTCCTGAATGTACTCTTGCATCTATATCACAATCCTCGCTTATGATACTAACAACCACAGGAATATCTAGTGCATCAGATAGACTTTTTAGTGTTTCATTAGAGGTGGGAGCATTTACAACGACTCCTATAGCACCTTGTATTTCAGCATTTGTGCCAAGCATAACAGAACGAAGACCATTTGTCAGTCCACCTCCTACCCCTGTAAAAACGGGAACATCAGAAGCTAAAAGTAAGGCTTGAGTAATTATTGGCTGAGGTGTAAATGGATACACTGCTAAAATAGCATCTGCATTTACATTTCTTATAATTGCTAAATCTGTTGTATATACTAAAGATTTAATTCTTTTTCCAAAGACATTAATCCCACTACATTCTCTAATAACTTCTGGCACACGAAGAAAAGATTTTCGAAGAGTTCCATCAATTGCTGTTGGCATCTCTTTCATATAATAAACCTCCAATTCAAAAAAGGGTATTTTAATAAAAATATAATTTCTTTTTTAATATTTCCAAGGATGTTAATTTATATGTAGATTAAGATTAGTTAATAGTTATTATAATTAAAATACCAAATTGTTTGACATATAATGAATTACTGTGTGGTTTACTTTTAATGGATGAAGAGCTTATGAAGTTATTTAAATTTTTAATAATAATATAAAAATAGTTTGACGATAAACTATTTATTAGGTATAATTGGTCTGTCTAAACAACTAATCGAAGAGGTATTACATTCAGACATTTTATATATATTATTCTAAAAATGAAGAGTTGTCTCATATAGGGGATATGGGTTTATAGGGAAATTGAAAAGAATACTCTTTTATATACAAGTAGTAGATCTGCGCTAATATACTAGGTGGTAATGCTATTACTGAAATATTAGTAAATTTACTAAATTTGTTGATAAAAATTAAGTTTTTATAAATATTATAATTAAGACATAAAAGGAGAAATAAAATGGCAAACTTAGATATGATTTACAATCGTAAAAGTGTGAGAAAGTTTAAAGATGTTGAAGTACCAAGAGAAGACATATTAAAAATGTTAGAGGCAGCAACTGAAGCACCATCACCAAAACACCAACAAAACTGGAACTTTGTTGTAATAACTAGTAAAGAATTAATAAATAAAATGGCTGAGATAGTAGCTAAAAGTCATGAAAAAATTGGGGAAATAGCTAAAACTGAAAAAGATAGAAAAATACATATGAGTGTACTAAAATACTATACTTCATTCAAAAATGCTCCAGCAGTTGTAATGGTTTATTCAAAGCCTTACGATATGATAGAGTACAAAATATTAAAAGAAAATGGCGCTACAAAGGAAGTACTAGATGTTTTAGTATCTCCTCAATCAGCAGCACAAGCAATAGGCGCAGCAGTGGAAAATTTCTTATTGGCAGCAACAGAAATGGGCTATGGAAGTTGTTATATGACAGGACCTACTCATGCTAAGGCAGAGTTAGAAAAATTAATAGGATTTGAAAAGCCTAATTACGAATTAATGTCCATGATATCTGTTGGTATAGCAGAGGATAACACTCCTGCAAAATTACCTCGTAAACCACTTCAGGAAGTAGTTACTTTTATAGATTAAGAGAAAAATCAGATTAAAAAAACTGTAGGGACTGATATGCTCCCTTTATAGTAGACAGATAAAATAATAAAACTGTCACTATGAAGGGAGCATATTTTATGGGAAGAAA
>OKWQ01000092.1_pt1 | contig 99547 bp, 99 predicted proteins | sample 1607071 | NCBI WGS metagenome assembly OKWQ01 (sample SAMN07501039, study PRJEB24779) | human gut metagenome
CGATGGAATATCGTGAGCAGACCTTGGTTGCTTAGTTTTTATTTTTTACACTGTCTACTTGACAGGGTGCAGTTCATATAATATCTACAGTCTTTTTTAACTATTTTCTCTTACAAATTTACTAATTCAAATTTGTAATGAATTTTCTCAAATATATATTATGTTAAGATCAAATGATTTTCCTTTATTCTCATATGATATAACTAAAAAAAATCCAACCATTATTATGGAAGGATTCTAATTTTAAAGATTATTTATTATATTTTACATGAGTCCATTGTATATTATCAACATATTTTTTAACTAAATCATAGCACATATCAGTATGAATAGTTTCTTCTGTTGATATAGTTATAGTTGACATGGAAATAGCAAACTTAAGCGTATCTATTAATGAAATATTTTCCATATATCCATAGGCTATTCCTGCAACAAAAGAATCTCCGGCTCCTGTCACATTTACAACTTTAACATCATTAGCTTTTAATTTACCTTCTTCAACTCCGTTGTTATAGTATATTCCGTCTTCATCTAATGTAATAAATACATTTTTTATTCCTAAATCAATAAAGTATTTTCCAGCTTTTTTTACATCTTCATCATTTTTAATTTTAAATCCGCACATTATTTCAGCTTCATATCTGTTTGGCTTTATAGTGTGGAAATATTTTATTAAATGTTTTATACCTTCTGCTTTTGCAGCAGATACAGGATCTAATATGAATTTAGTTTCTCCACTAAAATTTTTAAGTATATATTCTACTATGTCCGGTCTATCTGAATCTAATATCATATATTCAGAATTTCTTATTGTTTCTGCCTTAGAGTCGATAAATTCAGTAGTAAATTTGTCTATTATTTTCATATCTACTACTGCTGATACCATCTCTCCTTGGTGGTTAAGTATTGCCATATATGTTGGTGTATGGCCACTTTCTATAATTAAAGAATCACTCATATCGTAATTCATAAGCTTTGAATGTTCTATCATTCTATTTCCAGTTTCATCATCACCTAAGATTGATATAAACTTAGTATTAACTCCTACTCTAGACATACATTCAGCTATGTTTCTGCAAACACCTCCAAAAGAAGTCTTCACCTGACCTGGGTTAGAGTCATTGCATCTATAATTATTATCCGTAAATCCACAAATATCAAAAACTGATACTCCGAATACTAATGCATAGGAATTTGTATTTTTCATAATATAATCGTAACCTTTCTAAGAAATTATTTTTATATTTTAACATATTTTTAACGTTAATTTCTACAAATTTCAACATTTTTACAATGTATTTTTTTTACATCTCATATAAATTTATTTTTCCACATCTATAATAACTTATTAGTCACGAAAATATTACCATAATTATTACATATAAAAAGGAGTAATAAACCTCCTTTTTTATATGCCACATTCTATTTCCCAAAGATTTTATTTAACATTTTATGTTTATAATTTTTTATTTTTACCAAATTATAAGTCTCACAGTATAGTCCAAATAGTATTAATATTAAACCTAAACTTATTAAAAACCCTTGTAAAAATCCTTTAATAAAATCTGGTAAAATAATATAAAATATATGAAGCTGACTTATTAGAAATGAAGTCCCACTAAAAATTAATCCAATGCAAATGTATTTTTTATTATTATTCATATTTATCATCCCCAAATAAAATTTTTATTTATCTTCCATTTTTTCATTCATTATATCAAGACCTTTTTTTATCCATAGAAAAATTCCCCAGAACAATACTGCTTCAATTCCAATAAATATATCCATATGTTTTATTGCAATAAATGTATATATCAAAGCAAGTACAAGCTCTACAACAAATATAGCTTTACCTAATTTACACCATCTCCCTAACATTTCTTTGTAAGAAGTATGATCTGTGTATATTTCATATTCGCTAGCGTCATTATTTTCATTGTATTCTTTTCTAAAGTAATTCCAACCGTTATAAGTTGAGTTAATATATTCCCATCCTAAATCTTCAAACATTTCTATATATCTTCTATTCTCTATGAATTTCTTCATAGTTTTTGGATTATAGTCTATCTTATATACATATTTTTTTGAATCATCTTTTTCATATACACTGTGGAAACACCCTCCCTTTATAAGTTGCCATCCATCATTACTATTTTCATTTATAAAATCTTCTTCTTTTTCATAATTCCAAGCCGTATATATTCTATATGATCTTTTTAACTCTTTTCCCATTTTTATTATCCCCCTATTTTTATATCTTGTCTTCTATCAACTTTGCGCTATTTAGCAGCTCTTTAAGTCTTTTTATTTCACCATATAATATATCCGTTCCTTCTTTTGTTATTTCATATGTTCTTCTTCTATCATCACTGTCATCTACTGTTATACTATCTCTTATCCACCCTTTTTTTATCATTTTGCTTACTGCAGTATACATTGTTCCCGACCCTATTTTCACCCTATTATCTGAAAATTTCATAGCATCTTGCATTATTCCATAACCGTGATTAGGTCCTTTATATAAACAAAGCAAAATATAGTAATAGCTTTCTGTTAAAGGTTCATACTTCTTTGTCATCCATTATCATTCCTTCCTTCGTTGTGTTGCATGACGATATATCGCCATACGATATATCTAGCTTATTTATATCGTAGCACGACATATATCGTAGGTCAACATATTTTAAATATTATTTTACTATTTATTACCAATATAAAAGACTAGAGAGTTTTCTCTAGCCTAATAAATTAAAATATACTTTCACCTTATATTTCTTTCATTTTTTCAATAATTTCACCATATAGTTTATCTTTATCATTTCCTCTAATTTCATGAGCAATCATTCCATCTTTTAGCCATATTACCCTGTTACAGTAGCTAGCTATAACTGGATCATGGGTTACCATTATCAGAGTTTTTTTAAGCTCAACATTTGTATTTATCAGAATATCTATTATGGTTTTACCTGTTTTTGAGTCTAAATTTCCTGTAGGCTCATCAGCATAAATAATGCTTGGGTCATTTATTAAGGCTCTACAAATTGCTGTTCTTTGTTTCTCACCACCGGAAATATTAGATGGCTTTTTATTTAATAGATGTTCTATTCCAACTTTTTTAGCATAATAATAACATTTTTCAAACATAATATTTTCTTCCTCTTTATTTATTATCATGGGAAGCATGATATTTTCTTGAACCGTTAAGCTATCTAATAATCGAAATTCTTGAAAAACAAATCCTATGTCATTTAATCTAATTTCTGAAATTTCATCACTACATAAGCTTTTACTTTCCTTACCTTTATAATAAACTTCTCCATATGTAGAACAATCTATAAGACCTAATATTTTTAATAATGTAGTTTTCCCACATCCAGAGTTTCCCATAATTGCAATTCTTTCGCCTTCTTCTATTTGAAAGTTTAATCCTCTTAATACATCAACACTTCCAAAAGATTTTTTTAAGTCAACTACTTTGATAATTTCCATGGCTTTTTCCCTCCAATGTTTCTAATTAAAATATGAGATATAATAAAAGTTGATATACTATATATAACTAGAAAAACTAATATAATACTTATATAAACTTTTCCGCTTGATATTATTTCTAAATAAGTAAATCCACGCATATAAACTGTGGTTATAACAACTATTAAAGAAGTTACTATTGCTAATATACATGGTAAAAAAGCAAATGATGTTATTTCTCTTATTATTATAGAGTTGGACTTCTTTTTCTTTTCTCCTAAATAACTAAGCAATTGATAACGATTTTTATAATAAGATATATTTCCAAAAGCATGTACAAAAACAATTATTATACTTGCAATTACAAATGTTAATAGTATGGATATGTTAATAATTAGTTTAAATATTTTTTCGCCTTGAAAACCATCATTTAAATCTTTTGAGTTATAAAGATGCTTCACATTGCTATCGAGGTTACTTTCTTCTTTATGTGTTTTTCCATAATTACTCATATAACTTTCTAATGATTTATCATTACTTACATTACTTTTAACTGTCATTAAATACTTGATGCCATCACTAGTATTATGTTTATTATTAAAATAATCATCAGAGAAAACCACTATATTTTCATACATTACATTTGTCAATCTTCCAAATAGAATTTCTCTTTTTTCACCAACTACCTTGTAGTCATTGCTAAATACAACCTTTCTTAATCCAAAATAATAGTTTTCTGCCTCACCTATTTTAATTAACGGCTTAGATCTTATAGCATAAAAATCCAATGGATGAGCTTTATTTGATTTATCTTCTTGATATATAATATAAATTTCTTTATCTTTTAAATTCAATTCTTTGCCACTTATCTTTTCATAAGTGCTTTGAGAAATACCAAGATGATGTCCTATAGGTATTGTTTTATATAGATCTCCATAGCCACCATCTTCTCCACCTGGTACACTAACTCTTACAACAGGATACAGTTCACTTTTTACATCAAATTTATTATCTATACTTTCAAGCTCACTTTTATCCTTTTCATAACCTAAACATACATAATCATAGGGATAAAGCTCTTTAGTTTCTAACGGAAATAAAGTAGCTATTTGAAAAATACTTGTGAAAAACATTACAAAAAGTAAAGTATATAATATTAAAGAATTTTTTAAATAGGTTCTAGATTTATAAAGTGCAAGGTTAAGTGGTAAAATATTTTTCAAATAATATTTTCTATTTTTAATTTTATTAAGAATATAACCTGATCCATAATAAACAAATATTACAAATATTATTATGCAAGGATAAATTATATACTTTGATTCAGCCCAATGAGGATCTGAATAGAATTTAAATAATACTAAAAGAAATATTGGCAACATAAGTATTATCTTTTTATATTTCGGAAGTTTTTCTTCCATATCTGAAGATGAAATATTAGTAATACTACCCTCAATAGCTAAATCTTGAACTATCGCCATAATAAATCCTAATATGACTACACATCCTATAAATGATAACTCTGTAACAAGTACTAAATCTACACTTGGTATATTAGTATTTTGTAAATAAAATTCATATACTTTTCTAAAAACAAAAATCATTCCATTACCTAAAACAGCACCTATTACATAAGAAATCAATAAACTTACAATTAGTAAGTATCTCATACTTTTATATATTTCTTGTTTTTTAATACCTAATAGCAATAGGGTCTTAAAATCATACATTCTGTTTTGTATATAGTTTTTAAGTGAATAAAATTGAATTAATATTGTTACAATTGAAATAACAAATAATGCATTTATTACAACTGAGGTAATTCCTTCAGTAATATATGCAATACTAGTTTGTTGCATATTGTGCACAATGAAAAGGTTTCCTAAAAAACCATAAATATATGTGACTGTCAACACTGCACTTATTATAAAAACTATATAATTTTTAATATTAGCTTTAAAATCCTGTAATAAAATTCTATAAATCCATTTACTATTCTTTTTCTTCTTTATTTTTTTATGATTGGACTCTTTATTCAATCTATTTTGTTCCTTTATTCTTTTGTCTATATCTGCATCTTCGTAACTTAATTGACGAAAAATAATAATACCTAAAGCAATTATTAATCTAAAAAATAATATTATGGGTATTATTTTCAAACTATTTTGTTGACCTAAAATAAATAAAAATGCATACGTAGCCACATGAACTATTATCTCTCCCACTATAGATAAATATATTAATACATTTTCATATGTTACATTTTCCTTATTTTTATATACATAAATAAAATGTATTAAGTATAAAAAAGATACTATTAGATGAAATCCAAAATAAAATAATACTACCCTTTTGTCCACTTCATAAAATATCATGGATGGAATTATCCATAAAAAAATGCCACAAAAAATTAACACATTAAACAAATTTCTTTTCTTCATAACTTCCTACCCTTTTTAATAAATTTTAATATTTTTGTCTAAATTATTTAGCTTTATATATTTGCTGATTTAATGCTGTCTAATTCAATGATATGGAATAATATGTAAAAAGTAAAGTTAGTTAATTCATTAAAATATCTCTTTCATAATAAAAATAAAATTTATACAATTTTTCATATACAAATAAAAAGAGTGCAGATATATTTATTTATATCTGCACTCTTTTGCATTGAAATTTTAATTTTTATATAATAGTTTATTTTTCATTAACCAATTTGTCCTTTCAACTTTATGATATTGGTCTTAGTAAATAAACAACTAATGCTGAAATGACTATATCTCCTATTACTATCACATTGTAAAAAGAGAAATTACTAGTTTCTATCATCATTAAAGCAAAAATTACATTTAGTGCAGCGCCTACAAATATAAGAGTAATCGCTAATTTTTTTCCTTTAAAACAAAAATATAACAATAAAAATGATATTGATGCTGAAATAATTAATCCTATAAAAGTATTATTAAAACCAAAGGTAACACTTCCTGCTAAAGTTTCATCATTCACATTAAGCATTACAAAGTTTCCAAAAACATATGAGTACAAAGCATGTATTATTAAAACTACCTTAGACATAATACTAAGTTGATTTTTATTTTCCATATCCATGTGTATTTCCCCCAATTTCCGTATAAATAATCTATTTAAATATAAAATAATATTCTTTAGAATTACCTAAAAATTCTCCGTATATTTTATCATTAAGATCTTCTAATTTAGATACATCATTTATTTTTAAATTAGCATATTTATTTTCTTTAGCTTTTAATTTAGTTTTAAATTCAACTGTTTTCACTGAATCTCCTATGTGGATTTCATCTAGACTTATTTCCATTATATTACTACTCTTGTTTTCTATATATAATCCATACTCCACATTATTATTAATTATAGATATATTTTTTACTGTAATCTTAAAATTTTCATTATCTATAAATACTGGCATCATATCACCAGAATATAGTTTGAAATTTTCACTATCTATTTTTTCGAGTTTCTTTCCATTAATTTTGTATTGCATACGCTCCAGTTCTTCTTTATCTTCATTATATTTAATAAAAGTTAAAATTTTTGAAGATTTATCATATTGAGTTTCATAAATATATCTTTTTTTATCTACCAACTCTTCTTTAGTGCCTATCCAATCTGGATAATTCCATAATCCATCCATATCAGCTCTATCTGCCATAGCTAGTTCATCTATGTATTCTTTTTCAACATATTCAGTTGTTACTTTACATTCTCGCCCTATACTTTTTACATAAGATTGTGCTTGCTTGTTAACATCCTTTAATAATTTATCTGTAAAATTCCCATTTAAAGCTTCTTGCCCTTCTTTTTTAGGAAACATTTCAAGTACAGAATCTATGTAATCTTCCCCATCTTTTGCTTCTTCTCTTTCTAAACAATAATATCCGGATTTTGCCTTAGAAAATTTTATTCTTATTGGTATATTATAACTTGCACTTGTCATACTAAATATGTCATTTTCAAAGCTATAATGACCATAAGTTGCCATAACATAAACTTCCACGGAGTCATTATCTTCATTTTTTCCTAATATTACATGACTTTCCACATTTAACTCACCATTGAAATCTACACCATTCCAATATTTTATGTAATTATCTATTATTACTTTTGATATAGCTTGATCTAAATCCTTTAAGTCAGTTTTTTCCGAAGCTAATAATACATTATTCTCTTCTTTATTTATAACTTTGCCATTAGTAAGAAGAACTCCGCATAAAACAAATAAGCAAGTTATTCCTGTTACAGCAAAAATCCTTTTTTTCTTTGTAAAATATTTTGAATTTTTAATTAGCTCAACTCTCTTTTTTATAGTTTTTTTATCATCCGTCATATTTAGACCTACTGTTAATCTTTTATTTTGATTAACTTTTTCTAATACAGTAAGCATAGTAATACCATACTTATTATGCTCTTTTTCCTTTAGAATGGATAAGACTCTTTCATCACAAGCCATCTCCATATCATTTCTTGCATGTTTAAATAAATACCAAACTAAAGGATTAAACCAGTGAATACATTGCAAAACAACTAATATATTGTCAACATAAGTATCTTTGCTTTTGAAATGACATAATTCATGTAAAAATATATGTTGTAATTCTTCTCTACTCAAATCAACTAAATTGCTTGGTATAATAATTCTAGTCTTAAATACTCCAACTAAAGATGGCGAATTTATCATATCGTCAACTACCAGTTTAATTTTTCTTTTTATATGTAATTTTCCCTTACATTCCTTCAAAATATTTTCTAAATAATCACATTTATAATCTTCTTTTTTTCTAATATTTTTTATAAAATGTAAATAAATTATAATATAAGTAGATAAAGTTAAAATTAAACCACTTATCCAAATAATAGATATTATACTTTTAAAAATACTTTTTCACTTTCAACATTAATAGTTGAAGAACTGGAGCTATTATTAACATTTTCTTCCACTAAGTTTTCACTTGAGCCACTTTCATAATTTTTACCAACAGTAGAATTTATTTCCTCACTGATACTTGGCATGTTAGCAGTATTTATATCAGATTGACTATTTATTTTTACCGGTATTTTATCAAATAAACTTAAACTACTTTCTGGTCCAAATGGAAATGCTAGCTTAATAATTAATATCATCCATAATAAATAAGCATATTTTTTATTAATTCTATTTTTCAATAAGTTTTTTATCAGTAATATCACTACTCCCGTTATACTACCATAAATAGTAGCATTTAATATGTACCCCCATATATTGCCCATACTCCACCTCTTTTCTATTCATCTCTTAATATATCTTTTAATTCTTCAATTTCTGCTTTAGATAACTTCTTGTCTTTTACAAAACTAAGAACCATTTTATTTATGGATCCATTATAAAGCTTTTCTAAAAAAGATTTGCTTGCATAATTTTTATACTCTTCCTCACTTATGCTAGCGCTGTAGATATAAGATTTTTTATTGCTTTTATCCACATTTACAAAATCTTTTGATACAAGTCTTGTTATAAGGGTTTGTATAGTTTTTGGTTTCCACTCCCTTTTATCTTTTAAATTTTCTATAATTTCAGCACTTGTTGCCTCTTTAAATTTCCATAATACTTTCATTACTTCTAGTTCAGATTCTGAAATATTTTGTTTCATTGATTAACCTCCTTTTAAAACTTACACTTGTAATCTTTAATTAAATCTTACAAGTGTAATCCAGAAATGTCAACCTTTTTTAGAAATACAAAGGGTTAAGTTTTCCTTCTATTTCATTAAGGGGAATTTTAAATTTTGGAATACCTACATAGTAAGGTGCTATTTCGTACAATTGAAAATAAATTACTAATTTATCATTTTCTAAATAAAACCCCTGATCATCATCTATACCTTTAAATCCTTCTTTCCCTGTAAAATATAAATCATTATTTTTTTTAATTTCTTTCTTTATATAAGTATTTATAATACTTTTATAGTTTACATTATCCTTAAAAATATTTTTTAGCTTTAGCTCTTCTCCACTTTTTAAATTATAATTAAAAGATTTTAGTACAGACATTCCATGAGCTCCACCTGTAAATTCATAAGTTAAAATTGGTATACTAACTAAATTATTTTCATTGTATGTCACATCATATTGGCTATAAGCTTCATATATAAACTTTGGTAAAGATGACTCTTTATTACTAATTTCATATTCTTTTTTATACTCTTCAGATTGTTTTTTTATATTATCCTTAAAACCAACTATATAGTTATATATATCGTTGTTAATTTTATATATTGATTTTATACTTTCTTTCTCTTTATCCTCATATTTTTCTTTTATTTGAAAATAAGGATAGTCTAAATGGGTTTCAAAAAACTCACTTTCTTCTTCAATTTTTTTAAGTTGAATATTATATAGATAATTTATTTCATCTCTATCTTTTCTAAAAATTAATGGAAAAGACTCTTGTCCTGCTGAAATGCTTGTACTAAAAAACATAATAATTAAAACTAAAAATGATATCCTTTTTAAATTAGTCATGTTAATAAATCTCCTCATATTTTTATATAAACTTATTATTTGCAAATACGCAAAAAAAAAATGCACCTAAATCATTAGATTTAGGTGCATTTTAATTATTTATTCCACATACAAAGTCCTATTGTTCCTGCTCCAGTATGAGAACCTATACTTGGACCTATTTTAGTTTCTGTCATTTTAGTAAACTTTAATTCACTATTAATTGCCTCTTTTAATTTTTCAAATTCAACTTCATTGTCTCCATGAGCAATGCCTATTCTCTTATCTTCAATATTATTTTTGAAATGCTCTTTTGTTATACTTATCAATTTTGATATAACTTTTTTATGCCCTCTCGCTTGATCTATATTGACTATAAGTCCATCTTGCATTTGTAATATTGGTTTTATACTCAACATACTCCCTATGGCAGCCTTTGATGCTGATAGCCTTCCACCTTTTTTTAAATAATCTAAGTTATCAACTGCAAATAATACCAATATATTATCTCTTATTTCTTCTAGTTTTTTTACTATATCTTCTATTGATTTGCCTTGTTCATTCATTTCACAAGCTGTAACAACTTGAGCTCCACAACCATAAGATAAGTTTAAGCTATCAAATATATGTATTTCTCCTTGTAAATCATTTTTTGTAATCATAGCTGATTGATATGTACCAGTAACCTTAGATGACCCACTAATATATAATATCTTTTTCCCTTGATCCAAATATTTTTTAAATATTGCTTTAAATTGAATATAAGTAGCTTGAGATGTTTTAGGTATTTCATCATATTCTTTTATGAGCTTATAAAATTCTTCATTTGTAAGATTTTGTCCATCTTTATATTCAATATCGTTGATTATTATTGTTAAAGGAATTACTTCTATATCATATAGTTTCACTAAATTTTCTGGAACATCAGCTAAACTATCGCATATTATTTTCAAATCACTCATTGTGCCTATTCTCCTGTCTTTATTCTATCTTATTTCTCTCTATTGCTTTAATAGACATCTGTTTTATAGTATTGTATACTACATTTAATGTTTCAGTATCTATATCCTTTGTTATATAACTATTCCACTGTTCAAGCAGATTCGTTAGTCTTTCCTGTACTTGTATACCCTTTTGGGTCAATTTTATTCTGTTAGTTCTTTTATCATTTTCATCTTTTATTCTAAAAATATATTCTTTTTCTTCTAAAGATTTAATTGCTCTTGCTGTAGCTGCCTTATCAACTATTAAGGACCTTGAAAGCTCTTCTTGACTCATATTATTATTTTCATACATTTCCATTAAAAAAATATATTCTGATGCACCTATTCCTAAGTCTTTTGTGTTGTTATTTATATAAGCCTGAAATTGCCTATATAAAACTGAGATACATTTTCTCATTTCCTTATTTCTTTTATTCATATTTAATATCCTTAATTACTTATTTTATATTTTATACCAGTGAGTTTCTAAAAGAGCTACTACTTCTTCACTATCATTTACAATTTCATGGTATGCACTAACTTTATCATCATTATGCTTTATCTCTGTCTGTACACTTACTTTATCTCCATAAGTTAATTCTTTTTGGTATTTAATTTTAACTGAATAAATTTTATAATTCGTCATAACATCAAAAGGTATGGTTTCTAGTATCCATCCTAAATATGTAACATTCCCAACATGCAAATTCAAATCTATATCGGAATACCTCACATTAAATTCTTTTTTATAATCAATATTTTGACATTTTGAAAGTTTAAGTTTATTTCTTCCTATAATAGGATTCTTCTCCTTAACGCCATATGCTATATAATGTTCATCTGGTATTGATATTGGTCTTCTTTTTTGCGAATCAACTAATATAACTAAGGTCTTTCCCTGAAGAATTAAATTATTACTATCATCGTGTATTTTAAAATGTCTAACTGCATAAAACTTATTCATACCTTCAACATAAGTTGTAGCTTTAAGCTTTTCTTTGTATTTAACATATTTGTAAATTGTTATTTCATAATCTACTAACATCCATGTATGATTTTCCTTTACCATGTCAGCAATAACAAAACCATACTTTTCGTCTTGGCTCAAACCAGAATCTGCCATAAAATTCATATAAGAAGTTAAAAAACATTCTCCTCTTGCATCTGTATCTCTATATGTAACCTCATATTCTTTAGTAAATATTTTTTCCATATCTTATACCTTCTTCCTGTTATATAAATAATTTTATTTATGTTTTTATATAATTAGTTGATATGTCAATTATTTTAATCATATTTAGTTGATATGTCAATTATTATCATACTTATTTTAGTAAAAAGCCATAGTAAAGAATTTAAATCTTTACTACAGCTTCATAATTATATATTATTAATTCTTAGATTTTATTTTTGCTTCACCAAGTAAGAAACCTATAGAAGTACACATTAGATCTCTAAATTGTGCTAATATTGCTACATCTTTAGTAATATCAAAAGCATAAATACTTAGTATTACTAATGCAGCAATTATGGTTATTGATAGTGCTACAACAACCTGTACGGTATTTCCATCACCATAATAATACTTAATTGTTTCTTTTTTTATCTTACATTCTTCAGTAATAGCCTTTTCTCTTTCCATACTAATAGTCATTTTTTCCACATAACTATTTTTATCATTATCTTCTTTTCGTTTTGTATTAGAACTTAGTATAAATCCAAATACTGAAGCTAGAGAAGTCCTAAATATAACTTCAATTCTGTTATATAGGTCTATATCCTTTGCATCACAAATAGCTATAAATATTGTAGATAGTACTAAAAAAAATCCAAGATAAACTAAAAGTTTTGCTGCTAAGTTTAATTTATCCCAATCCATTAGTAACTCTTCAATTAAAGCTTGCACTCTACAAAATTTCATAGATATCACCACCTCAAAGGTATAAATCTCCCCTTATCTTCATAATATTACATAAATACTTATTTGGTGATAAAAAAAGAATTGTTATAATAACAGCCATTATTTTAACAATTCTATAATATAATTATTCTCTTTGTTTTCCGTAAAAATTAATCAATAGTGTACCTTTTCCACTATGAGCTCCTATTATAGGACCTATTTTTGAATGTATGATTTCTCCAACATCACACTCTTTTTTTAGTATTTGTTCTAATTGCATTGCCTCATGCTCACAATCAGCATGAGAAATAATTATAGTATCATATTTATCAGGCAAATAATTATCTTTTAACTTATTAATCATATGATGCTCACAAGTTTTAGTTCCTCTTATTTTTTCTACTAGCTGAAGTTTACCTCCATTATCCATATTCAATAATGGTTTTATATTTAAAGCTGTTCCAAAGGTAGCAGCCACAGAACTAATCCTTCCACCTCTTTTTAGATGAAATAAGTCATCTACTTTATACCAATGACATATATTTAATCTATTTTCTTCAACCCAATTATATAGTTCTTCAATAGATTTTCCCTTTAACTTTTCTTTAGCAGCTAAATAAACTAAAAGTCCTTCTCCTGAAGATGCACATAAGGAATCAACGGACATTATCTTTCTCTCCGGGTAGTCTTCTTTTAAACTTGATATGGCTATTTGTGATGATCCATATGTTCCACTTAAGCCTGATGAAAAACAAATATAAAGAATGTCTTTTCCTTCTTTTAATACAGGAGTAAAATATTCGATAAATCTTACTGGCGTAATTTGAGTTGTTGTTGACATTAATCCTTCTTGTGACATCTTGTAAAATATTTTGCTATCTAACTCCCTTTCATCAGGATAATGTGAGTATACTTTTCCATTCATTTCAAAATCCATGGGAATAATTTTAATTCCAAGAGAATCTATTACTTCTAGTGGCAAATCACTAGTTGCATCCGTGAATATTTCATACTGAGTCATATATTTTTCCCCCTTTTTCATAAATAAAGTATGTATGATTTCTAATTATATTGTAATTATAGTAGTCTTTCATTCAATTTTCAATTATTATGCATATAAAAAAATAGAGGTTTTCACCCCTACTTTTTTACAAATAATTTTATTAACTATTTAAATCTTACAAAGGTACTTCCATCCAAAGACTGCATTCCTAATAGATTTGGCGGATTACCAACTACATAAATAGTATATACCTTTTGACTTTTTAAGTCTGTATTTAGGGTTAATACGGTATCTTTTGTATCAGCAAGATTTACTGTTAAATTATACGAATCTGAAAGTAGTTGTACATAATCTGTTGCATCCATAAATCCTATATCTGTAAATGCCAAATTTCCATCTATTAATACGTCTACATTTGGTGCATCAGGTGATAAATGTATAATTCTTACTCTGCTTTCATCTTCAAATAAATCATCTGCATTACCTTCTATATATGGTATTAATTGAAGATCTTCAAAATTTCCTACTGCAGCTATGGTTACTACTTCTTTTTCTGGTAGCCTAATACTTTGTGTAAGTATAGGAGTTTCTTTTTGCCCAGCTGAAAATACTTCTATTTTATATTCTCCCATTGGTAATTGAACATACTCAGTAAAGTCTTTAAATTGTAAATTTTTAAAAGCAAGTCCTCCATTAACGTAGATGTCTACTGAAGGTCCATTTGGAGAAGCATGAAACACTCTCACATAAGATACATCCATATCATTTCTAATAAACATAAAATTATCATCCCCCTTATATAAAACAATAAGAAATAGCTTTTTATTAATAATTCTATGTTAAATATTTTTTTTTGATACATATTAAAATGCATTTGACAAAATATGTAAATTAGTATACTATAATATTAACAATAAGATAATTAATAATTATATTTTGAAGATATAAATAAGTCAGAAGGCTTTCACCTTCTGACTTTTTTTGTCTTTAAATATTTTTAACCCTTAGATATAGTAATTAATTAACTTAAATTGTATTCTTACTTTCCCCGAGTATGAATTATAATGTTTAAAGATGGTTTTCACCATCTTTTTTTCTTGTTTATATATTTTCAAATAAATCAATTATTTCTTCTCTCGTTAATTTTTTTAAAGATGAACTACTTTCTAAATTAGAATTTATTATATCTTCAATAAGGTCCTTTTTATAGTCTTGCATAGCTATTACTTTTTCTTCTACAGTATTTTTAGAAATTAATTTAATAACATCTACCACATTTTTTTGCCCAATTCTATGTGCCCTATCGCTAGCTTGGTCTTCACTTGCTGGATTAAACCAAGGATCAAAGTGAACTACAATGGATGCGCTAGTTAAATTAAGCCCTGTTCCTCCTGCTTTTAAGGATATTAAGAATACCTTCTTAGTTTCACTATTATTAAATTCTTCTACCAACTTTATTCTATCTTTTGCATCTGTTTTTCCATCTAAGTAGGAATATGAAATATTTTCTTCTCCTAATCTTTTTTCTATAATTTTAAGAACTTTTGTAAACTGAGAAAATACTAATATTTTTCTATCACTTTCTTCCTTTATAATATTAATTAAAATTTCTAACTTTGAATTTTTACCTTTATAATTTTTAACAATTATTTCTGGAGCAATACTTAGCTGTCTTAACTTTGTTAAATAAGAAAAAACAGTCATATTATCTTCATTATTTTCTAAAATTCTTCTTTTTATTAAATTCACAAAACTTTTATATGCTCTTTTATGCTCCTTGTCCAACTCAACATAAAATTTATGCTCTATTTTGTCTGGTAATTCATTAATAACTTCTTTTTTAGTTCTTCTAAGCATAAATGGTTTTATTAAATTTTTTAGCTGACAGTGATTTTTTTCATTATTAACAAATATAGTTTCAAATTTCTTTTTACTATATAAATATCCTGGCATGACAAAATCAAAAATTGACCAAAGTTCCATAAGGTTATTTTCTACAGGTGTTCCTGTTAAAGCAAATTTCACATTAGCATTTACTTCTTTCACTGATTTAGTAATTATAGAATCTGGGTTTTTAATATTTTGCGCCTCGTCAATTATACAGTAATCAAAGGTTATGTTTTTATATTTTTCCATATCATTTTTATAGGTACCATAACTAGTTAGTATAACATCATAGTCTTTATAATTCTCTAATATTTTTTCTCTTTGAACTTTATTCCCATAAGCAATCCCTAGTTTAATATCTGGTGTAAATTTTTCAAATTCATTTTCCCAGTTATAGATTAAAGATGTTGGTGTTATAACTATTGATTTTTTATCTTTTTGTGAAAGTAAAAAAGCTAAAGTTTGTACAGTTTTACCAAGTCCCATTTCATCTGCAAGTATTCCACCAAAGCTATAATTTGATAAAGTATTAAAAAATTCAAATCCATCTACTTGATAATCTCTAAGATTTGCATTTAAATTTTCGGGTACTTTTATGTTTTTGTTTAATTTATTATATTTTTTTATTACATTGTCTACGTATTTTCTTCCACTTATTAAAGTATTACTTTCATCATCTAGTAACTTTTCTAGAAATACTGCTTTATTATCTGGAATCTTTATTTTTTGAAAATCACTATAAATACCCAATACATCTATAATTTGAAATATTTTTTCTAAATCATTGTTCTTTAAGTCAATATAACTACCATCTGGCATAAGATGGTACTTGTATTTATTTTTATATGAGTTATATATATTGTCATATTCATTTTTATCTATTTTATCAATATGTAAGCTAGCACCTAAATTTCCACCTCTAGATTGACTTAAATCAAATATTACAGTAGGGTTTAATATTCTATCTCCTTCTGAAAATTCTTCTTTAGTTTTATCCCTTAATTTTTTTATTCCTTCAAGAACTGAAGCCACCATATGAGAGCATACTTGAGTTCCTTTATTATTAAATACATTTTGACAATCACAACTAAGATTGGAAACCGTCCTACTTTTAGTATTTATACTGATCATAGATGTGTAACTTCGTCTATGATGTTCATCAAATACTGTAGCATAAAACGTTGCTTCATCCCCTCTTGTATTTACATAGTCATTACTTACATAGCTTCTCTTATATGATGCAAATCCACTATTATATTTTAACTTATCTGTATATAATCTTAATATTTCACTAAGTTTATCTATTTCCATTTTTCCACCTTTTCCTTAAAAATTTGTCATAGTTTTTTGTGAAAATTCCCTTTCATTTAAAACAGTTTCTATTTTAAAAATAAAATATCATGAGATCGTCCCCATGATATTTCAAATTTTATTGAATTTTAATTTTTATACTTTCATTTTCACATACTTCAACTTAAATTATACTCATATTATTATAAGTCATTCAAGTAGTTATTTAATTCTTTTTTCTTTTATTTACTTTGGCTTTTTTACTAAAGCTAATATTCCAGCAATAATTAAAACTCCTGTTCCTATCCATATCAATGCTTCACCACAACTAGCAAAAGAAATGTCCCTCATACAAAAATCTAATATATTTTTCATCTTTTGACACCCCCCTTTAGCTTATTGCAAAAAATATTTTTAATTATTCAATTTAGCTCTACTATATACTATGAATCCTAAAATAAAAAAATGACACCTACATATTTTAGGTGTCATCAATTTTCATATATTATCAAAATCTTCATCATTTGCTTCATATAATTCTTCTTTATTTCTATAATGTCTATATTTTGACATTTCTTTATAAATTTTCATTCTTCCTTCATTGATATCTCCAATAGGTTTATGAGAAAGAAGACTATGACCTGGTGAAAAAGACATTTTCTCTGCCAAGTCAAATCTTTTATTAGTTGTAAATCTTTGTTTTGGAATTCTTATCTCTCCCAGTTTAATAAAAGGAGATTTATCCTCTTCCCACTCTATTGAGGCATCATTTATTGGTGTATATATGTTATTTATATAAAATTGTACCATAAAATCAAATACTGCTTCTTCCTTATATAAATGCCTTTGCATATTTTCTGTAAGATAGTTTTTTCCAAGTTTTTTAGGAAGCTTGCTCTTGTACATAGACCTTGGAACTATACTATATTTCACTATTTTATTACCAAACATATATGGCGTAGTGCTGTAATATCTAATGTCTAAAGGACTTGTATCATGTTTCATACTTTTTATAATATCAGTAATTACTTTTGTGTTCTTATCTTTTATTAATTTTCCCATAAAAATTATTGGTGTAGATTTTGTTGTATAGTATAAAGCATCATACATTAATTTTAGGTTTCCTATAGGCATGGTTTTCATACTAACTAATAGAAAATCTTGAGTAAATTTTTCATCTTTTACACATTTATCTCCATAAACATTTAATAACTTTATTGAAAATCCTCTAATATCCCTATATTTATCACTTCTTATTTTAGGATTTGAGTTAGATACTCTTATAAACGCTTTGTAATAATATCTATTAAAGATTCCTTCTCTATACTGTAAAGGTAAATTTTTATCCACAATAAAATAACCTTTTAGAAGTCCTAAACATTTTGGATGAGCATCTCTTCTTGTTAAGCCCTTTACGTAATCTTTGTCTAATTTTTCTTTTAATAAACATATTATTTTTGAACTTAATTCATCGTTGCTATATTTTTTCAATTATTTTGCTCCTTTACTAAAATTGTAAATAATACTTATTATTCCAATAATAGAAAAGAATAATTACAAAAAAGAAGGTATTTTACCTTCTTTTCTATTTAGCTATTGCAATATTATTAAATTTAGCTTCATTATTTAAATCACTACTCTTTAGTTTTTTTGTATATATTATTATTCCAAATAAAGTTATAGCTTCTGTAACAGGCACAACAAACCATAAACTAGACCCACCAAATACCATTGGTAAACTTATCACAAGAATAATATTTAATAAAAACCCTCTTATAACTGATATAAATATGGATGGTTTTTCTTTTCCCACAGATTGAAAATAATTACAAAGCAATATATTAATATTCATAATACAAAAAGCACTTAAATAAGCTCTCACTGCTGGTACTCCCATAGAAACAATATCTGCATTAGCTTTTACAAAAGCATATATTACTTCTTCTGTAAACATAAATACTACAACATATAGTAAGCATCCTATTGAAATAGTAGTAAACATAGCATATTTTAAAACTGTTCTTACACGCTTGCTCTCATTTGCACCATAGTTAGTTGCTATTATAGGTTGACTAGCTTGAGCAACACCATTAAATAATGCCGTTCCAACTATTACACAATTTGATATAATTCCATAAACTACAATTCCCATATCCCCTATATATTTTAAAATTTGAATATTAAATATAAATATTACAAACCCAGCAGCCACTTCCATTAAGAAACTAGATCCACCGCAACTGATTATTCTTTTTATTCTTTTTACTGATGCTTCTTTTAAAGATAGTTTTATTCTATTTTTATTTGAAATAAAATGAGTCAAAAGAACTATAACTGTTGTTAAACTTCCTATAACTGTTGCTAAAGCTGCCCCCATCATTCCCATGTCCATAGGAAATACAAAAATATAATCTAATACTATATTTAATCCTGCTCCTACAAGTACTGATATCATAGCTAGTTTAGGAGCTTTTTTATTACGAATTATAGGTGATAAAAAATTAGTTGCTATAAATATTGGTGTAAATATTGTTATACATCTTCCATATTGTAATACTAAATCAATACTATTTTCATTTGCTCCAAGAAAGTAAGAGATATTTTCTAAAAATATGTTTGTAAATATTGTAAATATTAGTCCTATTATTACTACTGCCACCAAGCTAGAAATAAAATATTTATCTGATTCTTCTTTATTTCCCATTCCATCTTCCATTGAGATTAATATTCCTCCTCCCAGTCCAAACATAAGACCTATACCGTTGTATACGGCGAAAAAAGGTAGAAAAATATTTAGTGCAGAAATACCTTCTGCTCCAACACCTTGACCTATCATAAGGGTATCTGCCAATATATAAATTGCTGTTACAAGTGTAGAACATATCGATGGTATTAAATAGTGGTAAAAAACTTTTTTCTCATCATCTTTTAATAAATTTAATTTTTCCATTACAACCCCTCCTATTTTATTAACAATAAAAAATTCCCTTCGCTCATGTAGCCAACGGCTTCGCCCGTTGCTCAAGTCACAAAGTTAAAAATTAAAAAAGCCAAATAAGCATGCTAAGTATACTTATTTGGCTTGTTACTTATATTTTATTTTTTGAACCATTAAATTATCTTGCATTGCGATTATAAATTAAATATAATTCGCCACTTGTAATGGCTCTTTTAACAAAAACTATTCTAATACATTCAGTTAATAAAGTCAACCTGGATTTTGCTTTTATTCATTAGTTTCTTTTTTCTTTGCTTTGCTAAGTCCAAAGGCTATTACACCACATAAACCTAGTGTTATTGCTGAGCCTACCACTCCAGATACTGTAGTACCCATTGTATTTTCCCCATCGGATTTGAAGGCATAATCTGGTAAAAAAGCTACTTTTTCTTGAACTCCTCCTAGTGTCTCATTTACACTATTAGTCCTTTCAAGTTCATCACTACCAGTTACATTTTGTATTGCCCACTCTAATCCATCTGGATTTGAAGATGCATATAGCGATAGCCCTCCTCCTATAAGTACTGTAACTACTGCTAAAGTTATAACTATAGATTTTATGCTTGCCTTACCTTCTACATGTTTATCACCATTATACCCAATTAATAGTTCTGGTTTTGCATTATATATAAATACTAAAACAAGGCCTGTCATAATACCTTCTATTGCACCTATAGCCAAATGTATAGGTTGCATCAACATTACAAAAGTGCTAAATGGTAATTCTGATACACCTGATAGAGTAGTTTCCATTACTACTCCGAAAGCTCCAAGCTGAAGAGATATGATAACTGCCAAAATTGAAGCTACCATTATTTTAGTTGGTGTAAATCCTTTTTTAAGTATCTCACTATATATAAATGGGAACCCAATAAAACAAGCAAATAATCCCATATTTATCATATTACATCCCAGCGCTAGTATTCCTCCATCTGCAAAGAATAAACACTGAATAAGAAGTACAGAAGCTATAGTTAAAAAACCTGCCTCTGGTCCTAATAGAGAGGCCAATAATATTCCACCTCCTATATGTCCACTAGATCCCGTTCCTGGTATAGTAAAGTTAATCATTTGAGATGCAAATACAAAAGCCCCTAAAACTCCCATCAGTGGAATTTTCTTTTGTAAATCCATTGATTCAGGATTTTTTTAATTTATACCCTTTTTCTTCTTGAGATAGTTTTTTACAACAATATCCCATTGTAGCTGCTGCTGCAACCCACATTGTTCCCCCAACTACTGGTGACAAAAGTGCATCTGCCATATGCATAACGTAAATCCCCCTTTTAGAAATTAAAAAGCCACGAAGTTATCCTTATTAAGAAATAACCTTCATGGCTTTAATTTCAATTCATATATATTTTTATTATGTATTATATTTTTCTAATTAAATATTAGCACTAGAATTTATAAAGGTCAATAAAAATAGTAATATTTCTAACCTCTTAAAGCTTTTATCTTTGCTGAAGTATTAAACCCTATAGCCAACGGTAAAAATGCTGACATTGGAATAAATATAAAGCCTAAATCAACATTATTTATAATGGAAAAAATTATATACGCCATTATACTTACAAGAATTAATTTTAAAAATACAAATAAATCTCCTGCTAATAGAAATGCTTGCTCTTGCTTCTTTTTATCTTTTATATTACCTATTCCCCATAAAGATGGATTTAAATATATCATAGTAAAAACTATATATATTCCGTAAGATATAGCTAGTTTCCATAAGATACTTGTTTTTGAGCCCATACCACCTATTTTACCAGTAATTCCAAAAGATGTTGCTACCTCTTGTGGTATTTTCCCCCACATGACCGCCACATAAATTGATATTGCTATTAGTGTAAATATTGTAAGTCCTTCAATCATTCTTTGTTTTTGTGTGAAAGCCATCTTCATATTTTCATCCCCCTCAATTTTATTTAACATATAAGTATAATTTTACATTATATTATAAGTTTTAAAAAGGTGTTTTATTACAATATTACTTTTTTATATGTTGATTTTTTAAGATTTAACTAAAACTTATTTTTCATACTTACAAATTATATATAAGTTAATACTAAAATATTTTTATGGTTTGTAATACATAAAAAGCTAGATAGTCTTATTACTATCTAGCTGTATATATTAATTAATATTTCCACTATTCACAACAGGCTGAGCATCTTTGTTTCCACAAAGTACTACTAATAAATTACTTACCATTGCTGCTTTTTTCTCATCATCTAGTTTTACAATTTCATTTTCATTTAAAGAATTAAGAGCCATTTCTACCATTCCAACAGCACCTTCAACAATCTTTTTACGTGCAGCAATAATTGCCTCAGCTTGTTGACGTTGAAGCATGGCAGCTGCTATTTCTGGAGCATAAGCTAAATGAGTTATTCTAACTTCACACACTTCAAGACCTGCCACATGAACTCTCGACTGCAATTCTTCTTTTAATTTATCTGCAACTTCTTGAGAAGATCCTCTAAGTGTTTTTTCCTCTGATGCGTCATTAACATCATAAGGATAAAGTCTTGCCACATTTCTAAGTGCTGTATCACATTGAATTGATAAATATGTTTTATAATTATCCACATTAAATACTGCTTTTGTAGGATTTATAACTTTCCAAATTACTACTACCCCTATCATTATAGGGTTTCCCATTTCATCATTTACTTTTTGTATTCCATTATTTAATGTTAGGGTCTTAAGAGATACTTTTTTTGTTGTAGATGCTATTGCAGCTTCAGACTTATTTTCATCTTCTTTCCCCTTAGCCATTCTTAGTGCTGCTGATTCATATGTTGGGTTTATAGCACTACAAAATGGATTTACAAAATAAAAACCTTCTTTTGAAATTGTTCCATAATAGTTACCAAATAGCACCAAAACTATTGCCTCATTAGGATTTAATATCTTTAATCCACAAAGCATAAAGATACCAGCTATTAAGCATATAATTCCTATTATTGTCGGAAATGCTATATCCTTAATTATAGTAAAGTAAATTGCCACTGGAAAAATCAACATTAAAATTAATCCAATAAGTAAACCTAGCCAACCACTCATAGGTTTAAGTTCTTTTTCATTAAATTTAATTCTTTCTTCTATCATAATTTCCCCTCCCTTAAAATAACACCATATCCTGCAATATTTTTTATTTTCATTATTCTTTTACAAAAAACAAATATGCTATTGTAAAAGCAATTTGCCAAAAGGTTAATACTATACCTGTGGCATACTGTTTTGATATAAACAATTCATATATCCATACAACTACAAATAAAATTGTAAACATAACATATAGAAATAAAATAAAATTATTGCTAGAAGATTTCTTTTTCCTTAATCTCAATCATATTGCCCCCTAAATACAAAGTGACTCAAAAATATATTGCAGGATATCATTAATTATATATTATACTATATTACTTACCATCGCAAATCTGCTTTAATATGATTTGGAACTAAAAATAAATTTAATGCTTCTTCTATACTCCTTGTTACTATATCACTATTCATAATTAGTTTACTGCAGGTACCTTCTCCCTCAATAACCGCAATAGAAAGTCTAGCTTCTTTGAACATATCTATATCATTAAAACCATTTCCAACTGCTCCAGTAACATCTCCTCCTAACTTTTTTACTAAATCGCTTTTGTGTTTTCCTACACATCCTGTTGGCACTGTTATTACTTTTAAGTTTACTTTTTCACATTCTTCTTGTGCAACGCCATATGTATCCGCTGTAATAACATATATATTTATTTTCCTTGATAATTGACTTAATTGATTTTTAATATTTTCTAAAATTCTTCCATCTACAGCTATGGTTCCATTAAAATCAAAAACTAGATTTTCCAATTCTAAACCTTCTCTTCCCGGTATATTAATCTTAATCATCACATCACCCCAAAATTTTATATTTTACGTTGCCATATATTGAATATATTCTTTGCTCAAATCTTCTTTGGGAGAATTAAAAAACTCTTCTGACTTACCTATTTCAATAATTTCTCCATTATCCATAAAAATAATATTATCACCTATTCTTTTGGCTTGAGCTAGATTATGTGTAACTATTATTATAGTATATTTATACTTTAACTCCTTTAACATTTCTTCAATAAACATGGTATTTTTCACATCTAAAGCAGAACAAGGCTCATCTAGTAATAATATTTTTGGCTTCACACTTAAACATCTTGCAATTGATAATCGTTGCTTTTGACCACCTGATAATTTGCCTGCAAACATATGAAGGTTATCTTTTACTTCATCATACAACTTAGTTTGTTTAAGTAATTCTATTTTTCTTTTTTCTATTTCTTTATTATCATAATTATTGTGATATTTTAAAGCATATGTAAGGTTTTTTTCTATAGAAAAAGGAAAAATTGTAGGATTTTGAAAAACTAACCCAATTTGAGTTCTTAACGTTTGTAAGGGTATATTATTAAAATTTATTCCGTCAATAATAATATTTCCTTCTATTTTTCCTCCTTCTTCTTCAATAATTCTATTAAAAGATTTTAACAACGTGGACTTTCCACATCCTGATTGTCCTAGTATAACAGTTATTTGTTTTTCTTTTATATTAAAGTTAATATCATTTAATATTCTTTTTTTTCCAAAAAATACATTAAAATTTTCTACATTTAAAACATTTTTTTCCATGATGCACCTTCTCTCCATATTCCTATTAGCCTACATAAGCCATTTATTATAAGTAACAGTACCATTAATACAAAAGCTGTTCCATAAGCATTTTCCAAAGATAACCCTTCATTGACTAAAATATATAAATGATATGGAAGAGCCATTACAGGTGAATTAATTTCACTTGGCAAACCAGAATATATAACTGCTCCTGTATACATAATAGGCGCTGTTGCTCCCATAGCATAAGCCATCCCTAGTGTTATACATGTTAATATATTTATCATAATATTTGGAAGAATAATTCTAAATAAAGTATATGACTTAGATACTCCAAGACATAGTGAAGACTTCATTATGTTTTCTCCACCGTCCATTAATAATTTTATTATTCTTATGGATATGAACGGTATTATCATAACAGAGAGTGTTATTGAAGCACATAATAATCCTCTTTCCATTCCAAACTTACATATTAAAATTGTATAACCAACTAACCCCAATACAATAGATGGTACACCTGACAATCCATAAAGAAATGACAATATTATATTTTTGAACTTAATGGAAGTACAGTAAAATACTAAATATATAGAAATTGAAATACCTAAAAAACCTCCAATTATTCCTGATAATAACCCCATAAGTAGACTTCCAACAATTGCTGGAAAAATTCCTCCCTCTGTTCCAAGAGGTGATCCTTTTGGACTATTTAGTATAAAATCAACAGATATTACATTAAAACCTTTACATAATATATAAATAAAAATGCCTAAAGTAATACTTATAACTAGCATTCCAGATATAAAAATCCATAACTTTAATAAGTAATCTCTTTTTTTCATAATTTACTCCATTCTGCTCTTAATTTTTAAGTATTTTGCTATGGCAAAAATTATTATAAGTAAAAATATTAAAACCACATTCGCTGCGTATAAGGCAGATGAATGTAAACTACCATACTGCACTGTTCCCATTTCCAGTGCTGTCAATGAAGGTATAGTCTCTCCTCTAGAAAATAATCTAGGCATTATTGGAGAGTTTCCCATTACCATCATCACGGCCATAGTTTCTCCCATAGCTCTTCCAAAAGACATCATTATAGCTGAATAAATACTGTTTTTTATTGATGGAAGTATAACTTTTTTTATAGTATATTCTTTAGATACTCCCAAAGATAAAGACTCTATTTCAAATTTATTTTTAGCTTCATCTATGGATTCACTACAATTTGATATTATATATGGCAATAGCATAATTCCTAGCAATATTCCTGCAGCTAATACACATTCTCCTGATGTCATATTAAAAAATATTTCAAAATATTTCACTATTATTACCAAACCAATAAAGCCAAATATAACAGATGGAATACCCGCTAATAAATCTATGCATGCTAGTATAGTCTTTGAAATTCCCTTTTTATTATAAAAGCTTAAGAAAATAGCACATCCTAGTCCTATTGGAAGAGCTATAAATACAGCTAAAAATGAAACATATAGTGTTGCTAAAATCATCGGCAACAAAGAATAGCTAGCTTCTGATTTTAAAGGATTCCATCCTCCCGAAATAATAAATCCATTAATTCCGATTTCTTTAAAGAAAGGAATGCTTTCTATTGTTACACATGCAAATAAAGATACTACTATTAATAAAAACAATATGACGGTTAAAAACAAAACATATTTAATAAAACTGTCTTTTATATACTTCAATAAATCACCTTCTTAATTATTTATCGTTAATTTAATTGTAATAAATTTCAACTAAAAAAGAGCTTAAATACAAAATAATAAGCTCTTTTTAGAAAATATTTATATTTTTTATTTATTCATTGGAATAAATCCTAATTCTTCTACCATAGCTTGTCCTTCTGTCCCTAAAACATAGTCTATAAATGCTTGTTGTTCAGCAGTTGGGTCTCCACTTCCTAATATTAGTAAAGGTCTTTGTATTTTGTAATCACCACTTAATATATTTTTTGCGTTAGCTTCTACACCATCAACTTTTAATTTAGATATTTTACCATCATTTTGGTTTGCAACACCATATGAAGCATATCCTATAGCATATTCATTTTCTATTACTTTAGATACTAAAGCACCCATAGAAGCGGCTTGTATAGCATCAGCTTTTACTTCTTTTTCTCCCATTATAGCTTTTTGGAATACTTCATGGGCTCCTCCACCGATGTCTCTAGTTACTACAACTATTTCTTTATCTGGTAAAGATGAATCTACATCTTTCCAAGTTTTATATTCTCCCGAAAATATTTTTGCAATCTCTTCTGATGTTAAATTATCTTTTACTTTTAATATAGGATTTTTAGGATTAACAGCTATTGTTAATGCGTCTATACCTGCTTGATACTCTTTCTCATTTTCTATTTTTTCTTTTTCTTCGTCTTTTACTTTTCTTGCAACCATACCAAAGTTTGCTGTCTTATCAATTACAGCTTGTACACCTTGACCTGAACCACCTGCTGATACGTATATTTCTATATTATCTTCTGAAAAGTCTTTATTTACCTTATTCCAAGTTCCATAAGACTCAATAAATTCTAATGATATTTTTGACATAACTGGAGCTAAAGTTGAAGAACCTATAAACATTATTTGTGATTTATCCTTTGAATCACTTTTATCTTTTTCTCCACTATTACAAGCAACTAATGATAACATCATAGCCATAGACATAAATATAGCCCAAAATTTCTTTTTCATTTCTAATCCCCCTATTTCGTTAAATTTCTACAAATTCATTTTATCACAAGTTTTATGGAAATATTTGTAATAAAAATCTTTTGTGTATTGAAATATTAAATAATTCCTATACTTTTATAGTTTTTATCTATAAATATATTTTTCTTTTTATTAATATTTATGTGGATATTGCAATATCAGTATATTATAATATAATAAATGTATAAAATAACATACAAATAAAAAAATTGGGAGGGATATATTATGAGTATAAGTAAAAGAATAGAAAAATTCAGACAAGAATATGTTTCCACTAAACCAGCTATAAGTACTGAAAGAGCTAAAATTTATACTGACTCATACAAAGAAACTGAAGGGGAACCCATGTGTATAAGAAGTGCAAAAGCTTATTTAGCAGCTTGTGAAAAACTTCCAATAACAATATTTCAAGATGAACTTGTGGTAGGAACTGCTGGTGAATTCAAAAAAACAGGTATACTTACTCCTGAGTTTTCATGGAAGTGGGTAGATAAAGAAATGGATAAATTCTCTACTAGAAGTCAAGATCCTTATGAAATGGATGATAATCAAAGAGAATTTATGAGAAAAAAAATCTTTCCATATTGGGATGGTAAATCTCTTGAAGATAAGTTTTTAAAAAGGGTTCCAAAAGACACTGCAAAAATATTAATTGATACGGGAATTATAGATAATGACTCAAAATGGCGCCAGGCTGTTGGTGAAGTTACCCCTGATTATGAAGATATATTATTCCCAAAAGGATATGCAAAAATAAAAGAAGAAGCTTTAGAAAAAATAGAAACTTTAGATATAGCAATTCCAGAAAATATAGAAAAAATAGATTTTTATAAGTCTTTAGTTATAACTTGTGATGGAATTATGACTTTAGCCAAAAGATATTCTGATTTAGCATTTGAAATTAGTAAAAAGGAAAAAAATCAAACTAGAAAATCAGAATTAATAAAAATAGGAGAAGTATGTAGAAAAGTTCCTGCTAATCCTCCTCAAAGTTTTTATGAAGCAATTCAATTTGTTTGGTTTGTTCAATTAGGTGCAATAATAACTGAAAATCCTTTGGCTTTAAATCCTGGAAGATTTGATCAATATATGTATCCTTATTACGAAAATGATATAAAGTCAGGTCTTATTACTGAAGATGGTGCCCTAGAATTAATAGAAGCTTTATGGTTAAAATTCTCTCAATGGGTTTGGACAATATCAGAAAATACATCTGGTTATTTTGCTGGATACAACCAATTCCAAAACTTAACTGTAGGTGGTAAAAAACGAGATGGATCTGACGCAACTAACAATTTATCTTATCTTTGCTTAAAAGCAACTAAAGATATAAAAACTCATCAACCTGGCCTTAGTGTAAGAATTCATCCAGGAGCTCCAGATGATTTTATAATGGCAGTTTGTGATTTAGTTGCTGGTGGAAGTGGATTCCCTGCAATCCACTCTGATTCTTGTGGTTGCCAAATGCTTCTTCAAAATGGATATGATCCAGAAGATGCAAAAGACTGGAATAACTGTGGCTGTGTCGTACCTCATTTTAGAAAAACGGGTCAATGGACTTCTGCTGTAAACGTTAACTTCTCCGCTGCTTTAGAATATGCCATGAATCAAGGTTATTCTAGAATGACTGGAGAAAAAATGGGATTAGCTGAAAAAGAAATTACTTATTTTACTTCTTTCGAAGAATTAATGAAAGCTTTCTATAAACAATTTGCTTACTTAATAAGACACTCTGTAATAGGAAGTACCATAGCGCAAACAGTTCATACTGAAGTTGTTCCAAGACCATTTTTATCAATATGTGTAGATGGATGCTTTGAAAAAGGTTTGGATTTATCTAAAGGAGGAGCAAAATATAATGTAGGCCCTGTACTTACTGGAATAGGTCTAGGCCAAGTATCAAACTGTTTAGCTATAATAAAAAAATTAGTATTTGAAGACCAAATTACTACTTTAGATAAAATAGATAAAGCGCTAAACGACAACTGGAAAGGTCATGATAAGCTAAAAAAATTAACTGAAAATGTTCCTAAATACGGAAATGATAATGATTATGTTGACCAAATAGCTTTGGAAATATCAAACTTCTATTATCACGAAACAAGACAATACAAAGATATATTTGGTTCTCCATTTAACTCTGCTTTTATGGGAATATCCAATTATATTCCAACAGGTAGAATAATTGGAGCTACCCCAGATGGTAGAAAAGCTGGTGCTCCCCTTACAGAAGGAGTTTCCCCTTATGCAGGAACTGATACAGACACCCCTCTTGCTGCAATGAAGTCAGCTGCAAAAATAAACCATGATTTGCATTCTGGAGGTACACTGCTTAACTTAAGATTAAATCATGATTTGGTATCTACGCCCAGAGGTCAAAGAAACTTAGCTTCTATGATACAATCTTATTTTGCTCTTGGAGCTTTCCATGTTCAATTTAATACTGTATCAAATGAAATTTTGTTAAAAGCACAAGAAAAACCAGATGAATATAGAGATTTATTAGTTAGAGTTGCTGGATATTCTACTCAATTTGTTAACTTATCAAGAGAAATGCAAGATGCAATTATAGCTAGAAATGCTCACTGTGAGTTTTAGTTGGTGATAAAATGACTACTATTGGAAAAGTTGTACGCATACAAAAATTTTCAGTTAATGATGGTGATGGAATAAGAACTACTGTATTTTTAGAAGGCTGCCCTCTAAAATGTAGATGGTGCTCTAATCCTGATTCATGGAGTAATATTGTGAAACTAGGCCTTTCAAGAGAACATTGTATAGATTGTAAAAAATGTATAAATATATGTCACAAAAATATTTCTTCTCTATTTAATAGAAATGAAATAAATGAAAAATGTGATTTATGCGGTGAATGTATTAAACACTGTCCTCAAAATGCCATAAGTCAAATGACTCATCTAATGACTGTTGACGATGTTATAAATTCCATTGAAAAAGACTTGATTTTCTTTTTAAATTCAAATGGTGGAATAACATTTTCTGGCGGGGAGCCTACTTATCAACTTGAATTTTTAAGGAAGCTAGTTTATCATTTTTATAATAAAGGAATTCATACTGCCATAGAAACTTGCGGAGTTTTTGACTTCAAAAAATGCGAAGATATTTTCCAAATGCTAGATCATATCTTTGTTGATATAAAAAATATGGATAGCAATAAGTATAAGGAGTACACAGGTTTTGGCAATGAATTAATCCTTGAAAATATTATGAAAATGGCTAAAATAAACAAAAGTATGGTTATAAGAATTCCTGTTATTCCAGGATTTAATGATGATATTAAAAATATTACTTCCACATCTCAGTTTGTAAAGAAAAATATTAAATCACCTAAAATAGAACTTCTTCCTTATCATATGTTTGGCATAGATAAATATAAAAACTTAGGTTTAGATGATTATATTCATAAATATGAAGTTCCAAGTGATAAAACTATGAAAAAGTTAGAAGAAGTTGTTAAGAACTGTGGTGTTGAAGTGATGAAATACAAATAGCCATAATAAATTATGGAGATGAATTTATGATGACACAAATCCCAAAGGTCGGGCAAAATTTAAGAAAAATACGAAATGATTTAGGACTAAGCTTAGATGAAACCTCTAAATTAACTGGTGTTAGTAAACCCATGTTAGGTCAAGTGGAAAGAGGGGAATCAAGTCCTACTATTTCTACTTTATGGAAAATTTCTTCTGGTCTTAAAGTTAACTTCACTTCTCTTTTAGACGATAATTCTGGAGAATTAGTCCTTGTAAAAAAAGAAGATGTTGAAGTAGTTCAAGAAGAAAATACACATATGAGACTTTTTCCTATTTTCCCTTTTGATTCCAAAAGTGGAATGGATGTATTTATTATAGAATTAGATGTAAACTGTAAACATATATCTGCAACGCATAAAAATGTATTGGAAGAAATAGTGATGGTTACAGAGGGTTCCTTAGAACTTACTATTGAAGATAAGACTTTTATATTAGAAAAAGATCATTCATTAAAATTTGATGGTAGCTTAAACCACTCTTATAAAAATTACGGTAATAAAAAAACAGTTTTTTATAATATAGAAATTTATAAATAATACTTATCATCAATTAATATATTTATTATTTGTTTATAGTATTTTAATTTTCCAAATGCATATCTTTATTCATTTATGAAAATAATAAAATTGTTACATAAATAAACAAAGGAGTGTAATGAATGAAAAAATTTATTTGTACTGTTTGTGGATATATACATGAAGGAGATGCTCCTCCTGAAATTTGCCCAATTTGTAAAGTTGGAGCTGACAAGTTCATAGAAGCAAAAGAAGAAATGGTATGGGCAGACGAGCATAGAATAGGTATAGCAAAAGATATAGATCCTGAAATAATTGAGGGTTTAAGAGCTAATTTTATGGGTGAATGTACAGAAGTGGGAATGTACATCGCTATGAGCAGACAAGCTGATAGAGAAGGCTATCCCGAAGTTGCAGAAGCTTACAAAAGAATAGCTTGGGAAGAGGCTGAACATGCTTCTAAATTTGCTGAGATTTTAGGTGAAGTTGTTTATCCTAGCACTAAGCAAAATCTATCTGCTAGAGTTGAAGCTGAGTTTGGTGCTTGTTCAGGCAAGAAAGAATTAGCTACAGCTGCTAAAAAAGCTAATCTAGATGCTATTCATGACACTGTTCATGAAATGTGTAAAGACGAAGCTCGACATGGTAGAGCTTTTAAAGGTTTATTAGATAGATACTTTTCTAAATAGGAGGTTTTGAAATGACGAAAATTAATTGCAATGTAACTAATTGTTCTCATAATAAATCTAGTGTTTGTTATTCAAATATAGTTAATATTAAGGGTGGTAAAGCAAAAGATTCATGTAACACTTGTTGCGGAAACTTCCTTGATGAAAAAAATTATTCTACTTTAACTAATAATACAAACACTAGTGGAGAATGTGACTCTCTAGTTTGTACAGTTCAAACTTGTGTATACAATAGAAACCTAGCTTGCACTGCCGAAAATATTAATGTAGATGGAGCAAATGTTAACATCTATACTGAAACAAATTGTTCTACATTTAAACATGCATAAATTATTTTCTAAAATTATATAAATAAAAAGTAGATAGTTTAATGTACTGAGACCCAAAAGTTGGACTTTATACTGGAATGAAATATCATTCCAGTATTTTTATGTTATGCAATTTTTAATTCATGTTTAATCCTATAATTAACAGGACTATTCCAGTTTAACTTTTCTTTAATTCTTTCGTTATTATAATAACGAATGTATTCTTTTATCTCTAGCTCTAATTCTGTAAAACTCCTATATGTTTTTCCATAATACATTTCTTGTTTCATTATTCCAAAGAAATTTTCCATAATAGAATTATCAAGGCATGTGCCCTTTCGGGACATACTTTGGAATATTTTATTCTCTTTAAGTGTTTTTGTATATTTATTCATTTGATATGCCCATCCCTGATCTGAGTGAAAAGTTCTTCTGTAAGGACATCCATTAAGTCCTAATTTTTTCATAAGTCGTCTAACTTTCTTTTGATTAATAACAATACCAAAATTTCTTAATGTGGCTGTAATTCGGCGATAGCCATATTTACCCTTATGATCTTGAAAAATAGTTTTGATTTTGTGTTCAATTTCTTCATTAGGATTTTGACTATCAAATCTTTTTTGCCAATACATATATGTTGATTTAGGAAATTTAGTAGCTTCAAGGAGAATAGACAGCTTAAATTCTTTACGAAGACCATAAATTATTTTTGCTTCTGACTCTCTTTTAATCTTTCTGGAATGCTCATCCCTGAAGCACGTAACTTTTTTAAAAAAGCAAGCTCCGCTTTTAAGAGTTCGTTTTCACGTTCTAACTCTTGCTCTCTCGTTAAAATCTTTTCCTTAGACTTATTATTTTTCTTCATTGGTGGTCTTCCTTTCATTCTAGACAATGCATCAACACCACCATTTAAAAATTTCTGTTTCCATTCTGATACAAGTGAACTATTATTTATTCCAAAATGGTTAGCGGCCTCTTGCGCACTGGATTTAGTTATTTTCATATAGTCTATAACATCTAGTTTAAATTGTACAGAATAGAAAGTAGGTTTATTTTTTCTTTTTAATCCATCTTTGCCTAATGTTTTGTATGCGCTAACCCATCTTTGAATTAGTGATGTACTAGGAATTTTATACTGCTTTGCTAGTGAACTATATCCACCATCTCCACTTAAATAAGACGTAACAACTTTTAACTTAAAATCATAATTATATTTTGCCATATAAAAGCACCCCAATCGTTAGAATTTGGGTCCAACAATTGGGGTGCAGTACATAACACTATCTACTTTTTATTTATTATACTTAAAATTTAAATATTACTACAAAGCTTATTTAGTAAATTGATTAAAGTATCTGATTCTTCTTTATTAAAATTTTTTATTACTTTTTCATACCATTTTTCTTGATATTCATTAGTTAATTTAAGAATTGATATACCCTCATCTGTAAGGCATAAGTCAAAAAACCTATTGTCATTTAATCTCTTAACTTTTACTACATAATTCAAATCTTCCAGCTTTTTTATATTTCTAGTAATAATGGCATTGTCCACATTCAGTGACAGGGCTATATCTTTTAAATTGCAACTTTTATTATTTTCTATTATCATCATACAACGCCACATATTGAGAGTTAATCTGTATTCAGATAATTTTAATTCTGAATGTTTAATAAAATCTCTATTTAAATCTGATAAGTATTTTCCTAGCATTCTATACGTCAAATACACTCCTCTTTTCTTATTTTAATTTATTTTTTCATAAATTATAGGATCAATAAAACCAAAAGTTATTTTCCCATTTTTTCTAAATACTTCACTTACATACATTTTATTATTTTCAATTTTTTCTTCTAGAGTGAATTCAATCTCTTCAGTAAAATCACTTATACTTTTACCTTCATATGATCCATTATTTTCTGTGTATATCATAGGGTTAAATTTTGATGAAGCATTAAGTTCTTTATAATCCATAGTTAAATTTTTATTATCATTTCTAAAATCTACTTTAGGAATGTCATGTGGAATATCATATGAAGTTAAAACTATGTTATTATCTTCATTTAATGTAAATAAAAATAAATGAGGAAGAATATTCTTATGGTTGCCTTGCTCATAATAGCTTTCTTCTATAACAAAATGTCCCTTAAAATCCCTTGGTAAATTAATTATTTTGTTATTACAAATTCCATTAATATGCTTTGCCTTAGGATATTTTAACTGCCCTAATTTCATTTCTTCCTTTATTTGATTTTCATTGCTAAATACTCCACACAATTCTTTTATAAATACGTCTAGTTTTTTCATAAAATCACTCCTTTAATATTTGATAATGTCAAGTATATCAATATTGTTTGACACAGTCAAGTATCAATTTTGTTAAATCATTAGTTTCTATTTTATGTCTGTATCTCTTATTTCTATTTCTGTTCCCTCTGGAGCTTTTATTTTAAATAAACTTTCACCTTTTACTTTATATACTATTTCTCCATTTTTAACTTTAAAATCTGTATATCCTAAATTTTTTATTCTACTATATTCATCTTCAACACTCTCTACTATAAATCCCATATGCACTGGTCCTGAATTTAAATTACTCCACTTATTGAAGCTATCATTACTTTTAGGTGTTTGTAATTCTATCATAAAGTTTTGTAATTTTAGCCATGTGTTATAATCTCTTCCATGAAAATTCTTTGTTTCATTTATTACTTCAAATCCTAAAATATTTTTATAAAAGTTTAATGACTCTTTGTAGTTTTCTGTTTGAATACAAACATGATGTACCATCTTTATGCTCATAATCTTCTCCTCTTTCATTTAATATATTTTGAAATATTATATATTTATTTTACACCATTATAAAAAATATGGTAACCAATATCATCCCTCGCCATAAAATGTAATACAAATATTTAATAATCATATATTGGAGGTTAAAGCATTGGATTATGTTGATATTTTATATAATGTTAATGAAATTATTGTTGATTTAGGACTTGAAAAATCTTATAAAGAATTTTCTTGTAATCTAAATAATTACTTATTAAATAAATATGGTGAATACTATCTAGGATTACAACTATACCAGAGCAATGAAAAACAAAATTATTTCTACGTTGTGGCCAGTTATGATAATGATTTTGGTTTGGATTGGGTGATAAAGGATATTCAAAAAGATATTTCTAATACTTATGATTATAAATGGGGTAGCACTGTAAAACGAATTTCTTTATTTTCATTTACTACAACTACTAGATTTCTTCCTCCTCTTTACTAAATTAAAAAGGCTAATCTATTTTTAGATTAGCCTTTTTAATTTATTTTTCTACTTTAAACCTTTTTAATCTTAATGCATTTAATAAGACTGATGTTGAACTGAATGCCATAGCAAGAGCTGCTATTACTGGACTTAAAAGGGGACCACCAAATAAATATAAAATTCCAGCTGCTACTGGTATACCTATTATGTTATATCCAAATGCCCAGAATAAGTTTTCTTTTATATTCGTCATTGTACTTTTACTAAGTCTTATGGCAGTTGGTACATCTAACAAATCACTTCTCATTAAAACAATATCTGCAGATTCCATAGCCACGTCCGTACCACTTCCTATGGCTATTCCAATATCTGCTTGGGCTAAAGCTGGTGCATCATTTATTCCATCACCAACCATGGCAACAAATTTACCTTCTTGTTGAAGTTTTTTAACTTCACTAGATTTATCTTTTGGTAAAACTTCTGCTAAAACTCTATCTATTCCAACTTGAGAAGCAATTGCCTGAGCTGTCTTTTTATTATCTCCAGTAATCATAGCCACTTCTATTCCCATGTCATGAAGCTTTTTAATAGCTTTTTCACTGTTTTCTTTAACTATATCAGCAACAGCTATTACCCCACCTATTTTATTGTTAATTGCAACGTACATAGGTGTCTTTCCTTCACTTGCAAGCTTATCAGATTTTTCTTCTAAATCTTCAAGGTCTATATTTTTATCTTTCATTAATTTTTTATTTCCAAGTAAAATGTCACTTCCATTTATAACAACTTCAATACCATGACCTGGTATTGCCATGAATTTATCTAGTTTATAAAATTCAAGATTTTTCTCTTCACAATCTCTAACTATAGCTTCTCCTAAAGGATGTTCTGAAGATTTTTCTGCACTTGCTGCTACTTTCAATAATTCTCCTTCTGTAATATTTCCATGGGTTATTATATTTGTAACTACTGGTTTACCTTCAGTAATTGTACCTGTTTTATCAAATACTATGGTATTAATTTTATGAGTAGTTTCTAGAGCTTGACCACCTTTAATTAAAATACCATTTTCTGCTCCTTTACCTGTTCCAACCATTATAGCTGTAGGTGTTGCAAGACCTAGGGCACATGGACAAGCTATAACTAAAACTGCTATAAATACTGTTAGTGAAAATACTGCTCCTTTACCTGCTATAAACCAAGAAAGTCCTGCAATTATAGCTATAACTACGACTACTGGAACAAAATAACCTGCAATTATATCAGCTAATTTTGCTATGGGTGCTTTTGAACCTTGAGCATCTTCTACTAATTTTATTATTTGAGATATTGCTGTATCACTACCTACTTTTTCAGCTTTAAATCTTATAGTTCCATTTTTATTTATACTAGCGCCTACTACTGAACTACCAATATTTTTTTCTACTGGTATACTTTCACCTGTTAACATTGATTCATCTACAGAAGTATGTCCTTCTACAACAGTACCATCTACAGGTATCTTAGAACCTGGTTTAACTACTATAACATCTCCAACTTCAACTTCTTCTATTGGTATTTCTATTTCTTTATCATTTTTAACTATTATAGCCGTTTTAGGGCTTAGTCCCATTAGCTTTTTAATAGCTTCACCTGTTTTTCCTTTAGCACGAGTTTCAAAATATTTTCCAAGTAATACAAGAGTAATTATTACACCTGCACTTTCAAAGTACATATGATGTACGGCCATTTTGTCACCACTATATACTAAATATAGTGAATATAAACTATATATAAGAGCTGCACTTGATCCTATAGTTATTAATGAATCCATAGTTGGTGCTTTGGCAATCATAGATTTAACTCCTTTTGAGAAAAACTTATTTCCTGCTATAACTATGGGTATAGTTAAAAACAATTGAGTAAGTGCAAAGTTTAATGGATTTATATTAGGGTCTATTATTTTAGGTAGGGGTAAGGGGCCAATTGGTGCTGGTATCATGTGTCCCATTGCTATATAAAATAATGGAACTGCAAATATAGCTGATATTACAAATTTATTAAACAAAGTTTTCATTTCTTTTTCTTTTCTTAATTTATCATCATCAACTGATACTTTCTTTTCCATCTCCAAAACTTTAAATCCAGCTTTTTCTATAACATCTTTTATTTCATATAATTTTACTTTGCTTGGTATATAACTTATTGTTGCTTTTTCTGTCGCTAAATTAACCTGAACATTTTTTACCCCATCTATTTTTTTAACTGCCCTTTCCACTGCTTTTACACAGGATGCACATGTCATTCCACCTATTGGTATTATTACTTCTTTGTCTTTTTCTTCTTTTACTACTGCAAAACCAACTTTCTCTATAGCACTTTCTATATCTCCATCTTTTACTTTCTCTTTATCATAAGATATACTCAACTTTTCTGTTGCCATATTAACGCTAGCTTCAACACTTGAGTCTAATTTTTTAACTGCTCTTTCCACTGCTTTTGCACAAGATGCACATGTCATTCCACTTATTTTTATATCATAAACATTTATTTTATTATCCATGACTGTTCTCCTTTCATAAGTTATTTTTAGTATTATTATCTTGCTACAATAACATCCTATAATAACTTTATGAATATTTTATGAAGATAAAAATTTTTAAGAAGGAAGAGTAATTATAAACTCACTGCCTTCATTTACTTTGCTTCTAACTTCTATTTTTCCTTTATGCAAATCAATTATAGATTTGCATATGGTAAGTCCTATTCCTGTTCCACCTGTATTTCTACATCTTGATTTATCTACTCTATAAAATCTTTCAAATATATAATCCAAACTTTCCTCTGGTATTCCTATTCCATTATCTTTTACAACTATTTTAATAAAATCATCTGCTTTATATAATTTAATAATAATCTTTCCCTCTATTTTACAATTACAATTTGTATACCTTACAGCATTAGATATTAAATTAACTATAACTTGAGTTATTTTTTCTTTATCTACTTTTGCTGTGAGTTCTTCCAATTCATACTCTATTTTTATATTCTTTTCAAATGCAAAACTTTGATTATTATATATAATATTTTTAATTAATTGTTTTAAATCAACTTCACTTATTTCCAGCTTGTTTTTTTCACTATCATATTTAGTAAGATTTTTCAACTGATTTACTAAATGATTAAGCCTAATTACTTCTTCATTTACACTGTTTAATCTTTCTTGTGATGGTTCCCATATTCCATCAATCATCGCCTCTAAATGTGTTTGTATACTTGTTAGAGGAGTTTTAAGTTCATGGGAAATATCTGATGTTAATTTTTTTCTCATATCCTCCATTTTATATAATTCTCTCGATAGCTCATTAATAGAATTTATTAAGTCATCTATTTCTACAATAGAACTTTCATATTCTAGTGTTTGATCATATCCTCCTCTTTTTATAAAATCGGTCATTTTTGACACAACAATTATAGGCTTTGAAATTTTTTGAGATATAAAAATAGAAATTGATATTGAAACTATAATCATAAGCAAAGATATTCCTATAATTAAGTTAGTAATATCTTGTAAAAATAATTCCCTATTTTTAACTAAAGATGATTTAGACAATTCCACCATATTTGAAGAATAATATATAATTTTCTTTTCCACTGAAAAGTTAATGCTTACAGCCATTATTAAAATGATACCTATCATTACCATAGCTAAATAAAATATTAACTTTTTATTAAGGTTTAGTTTCCTCTTGTTAAATTCCAAATTTATACCCCACTCCATAAACTGTTTGTATTATTTTTGGTTTTTTAGTGTCTTTTTCTATTTTTTGTCTTAAATTTTTAATATGAGCATCTATTATTCTATCAAACTTTTCATAATAATCATCTGTTACTAGCTCTAATAATTCTTCTCTCGTAAAAATTTTCTTTTGATTATTTACAAATAGTAATAATAACTTATATTCTGTATTTGTCAGATTTACATCCTTATCTCTTATTTTGACTTCATGAGATAATGTATTTATCTCTATTTCATCATTAACTTTTATAATTTCTTCTTTTTTTATTTTTCTAAGTGCTGCCTTAGCCCTCAAAACTAGTTCCTTCACATTAAATGGCTTACAAACATAATCATCACATCCCAAGTTAAATCCATCTATTTTATCTTCATCTTCAGTTTTTGCCGTTAACATTATTATATGTACTAAAGATGTTTCTCTTATTTTCTCACAAATTTCTTCACCACTTATATCTGGTAACATTCTATCTAAAATTACTAAATCAAATTCATTATCACTAAATAAACTTAAAGCTTCATTACCATCATGTGCTACCAAAGTATTATAACCTTCTTTATCTAGATAAGCTTTTACAACTTCTGTTATTTTTTTTTCATCATCAACTAATAATATATTAAACATAAATCCTCCTAAAATTTCCTTATAATTTTACAATATCATATAATTATATATTTTTTATGAATTTTTAACTTAAGTATTACTATTCTTCATTATTTTTTCATAATTATAGAATATAATATACATAATATAAACTTATTTTAAAATTGAGGTAATATTATGAGTAAAATCACTAAACTCTTTCATGTCTATGGAATGAAATGTCACTCTTGTGAAGTGGCAGTTGAGGAAGAAATTAATAAACTACAAGGCATTGTAAATATAGACGCTGACCATAATAACTCTATGGTTATAGTTACTTATGAAAATACATTGTGCAATGATGATAAAATCAAATTAGCTATTAAAAATTCTGGTTTTTCCTCAAGTAATAATATGTTAATAAGAGTTTTAGCTTTAAGTATTGTGATAATATCTATGTTTTTCCTGGGAAATAATCCTTTAACAGGATCAAGTGCTTCTTTCACAAGTGTTGAAACTTCTTTTATTATGTTATTTGTGCTTGGTTTTTTTACATCATTTCATTGTGTTGGAATGTGTGGAGGTATTTTACTTACACAAACCATAAATAAAGCCGAAAATATCAAGGATAAAAAATCATCTTTTAAAACTGCTTTACTTTACAATAGTGGACGTGTAATCTCTTATACTATCATTGGAGGAATTGTTGGTGCTCTTGGTTCAATTTTTTCTGCCACTATTCAAATTCAAAACTTTATAAAAATAATTGCTGGTGTTTTTATGATAATTTCTGGACTTCATATGATTGGAATCAAAATATTAAATAATATTAAGATACCCATATTTTTCAAAAAAAGTACTTGCGTAAATAATCATAAAAATCCATTTATAGTTGGCTATCTAAGTGGATTTTTACCTTGTGGTCCCCTACAAACTATGCAATTATATGCTCTATCTAGTGGCAGCTTTATTATGGGCGCTTCGTCTATGTTTGTTTTTTCATTAGGAACACTTCCTATTATGTTATCATTTGCTTATTTTTCATCTAGAATGTGTAAGTCATTCAATGAGAAATTATATAAATATGCAGGGATTTTAATTGTTATATTGGGTGTTCTTATGATGAACCCTCGTCTACATTTTAGATAAAAAATAAACCGATAAAATTCAATAAATTATTATCGGTTTATTTTCTTATTTAAATTTTTTTTTCAATAATTATAGTCAAATCTGAAATTATTATTTGATTCAAAACCGTTAAATTAAATCCAAATTCCTTTAAAGAAACATTAACTTTATAAGGTAAGTTTTCTTGCACAATCTGTAGTTTAGTTCCTTGAATTGTGTTGCTTATTTCGTTACTCTCTCCATCATCTATACTTGGTACAATTATTGTATTATCTATTGAAAACAATTCTTCATTGTTTCCATCTATCTTAAAACCGACTCTAAATACATCCCCTTCTTTTGCATTTTCATTAAACTTGAAACTATATTTTAAAGAAACATATATAGAATAAATGCCTAATTCATTTATTGTTAAAGTATCATTAGGTCTTTGAATAACACTTGATTCAATTTTATAAGATGATGTATTTATTTCAAGAGGTACAGCTGTAAGATGTAAATTTTGATTATCAGTTATTATTTGTAATAATTTTGGGTCATTAACTTGTACTATACATATATCCTTTGGTTGCAAATAGCAACAATTATTATTGTTATAAGATAGTTTATCACATTTGCATATGCATATTTTTTCACAGCCACAAGGACAAATTTTTTCACATTTTTTGTGCTCCTCACAACTATTATTTTTTGAGTCATCTTTCATAGTCATTTTATTATCCCCTCCCATATTTTAATTGCTATCTTATTTAATATACTTCTACAATATTTTATTCTTTATATGTACCTTTAGTGACATTATTTGATACATTTTTAATTATTGCAATTTTCAATATATTATTTGTACCTTTAGAATTGAAATTTGTCTTTAATAAAGCCATTGTATTAAAGTCATAAATTGATAGGGCATATTTTAAACTATCTCTGTTCGATTATCCTCTTTGCATTGTAACATCAAGTTCATCTACTATAAAATCTTCACAATCCATACAGGGAACTAAAGTGAAATCTACTACACTATCTTAATTTTTAGGATATATTTCACTGTTTATTGAATAAATTTATACTATACGTTTTATTGTAAAATAATGTATAATTTTTATTGAGATTAAAATTGTCAAAATAGGGTTTAAAAGGAGTAATATATGTATAAATTAATAGTTTTTGATATTGATGGCACATTATTGGATACAGAATCTGCTGTACTAAAAGGATTACAAAAATGTTTAAATGAACATCATAATATAAAAGTAAACTTAAAAGATTTAGAATTTGCTATTGGCATGCCTGGAGATGAAGTCTTTTCAAATTTTGGTATTAGTGATAATGGATTTAGTTATAGTAAGTGGATTAAGTATGTGGATGACTATAAAGAAGAGATAAAATTATTTGATGAAATTGAAGATACTTTAGAATACTTAAGAAAAAATAACGTTATTCTTGCCATTGCCACTTCTAAAACTAGATTTGAATATGATACAACAGTTAAGCACTTCAATGTTAATCATTATTTTGATTATGTGGTTTGTATAGATGAAGTTGAACATCCAAAACCAAGTGCAGATTCACTTTTAAAAATTCTTCAACAGTCAAATATTCCAGCTGAAGAAGCATTATTTATAGGTGATACTTATTTTGATATAGAGTGTGCTAGAAACGCACAAATTGATTTTGGTTTAGCATTATGGGGAGCTCATGAAAAATGTAAGTCTATGTGTGATATTCATTTTTCAACTCCAAAAGAATTATGTAAAACTAATATATTAGATTCTGTAAATGTTTAAATTACATATTTACAGTAATTAAAAAGCTGGACATATAATAATACATCCAGCTTTTTAATTAATTTTTTATATACTAATTGATTATTTGTATCTTTTTTCTACAAAGTTTATTATCATCCTTGTTGCCTCATCTATTCCCATAAAGCTAGTATCTAAACATAAATGATAGTTCTTTGCATCTCCCCAGTAAGAATCTGTATAGTACTTATAATAAGATGCTCTTTCTTTGTCTATTTTTTTTACAACAGAAGCACTTATTTCTTCCTTTACATTATGTTCAATTATAGCTCTTTTTCTCCTAAACTCAAATTCTCCATGAATGAATATATTAAATACATTATCAAACTCTTTTAATGCATAATTTGATGCTCTTCCTACAAATATGCAAGATTTTTCACTAGCAAGTTTTTGTATCAAATTAAATTGTTTTAAAAATAATTGGTGATTAATAGGTAGATTATTTGAGCCGTAGTCATATCCAAAGTAGCTCAAAACTTTTAATGGCTTTTCATCATATTTCTCAAAATATTCCTTACAATATCCACTTTCTTTTGCAACCATAGTTAGTAATTCTTTATCATAGCATGGTATATCAAAGTATGCAGCTAATCTTCTTCCTATTTCTCCACCACCACTACCATATTCTCTACCAATAGTAATTACAAATTTATCTTTCATAAGTATCCCCCATTTTTAAATAAATGTTAAAGTAATAAATAATATCTTCTATATAACATCTAGTATAGATGATATATTATTTACTATCTTAATATTATTATATTCTTTAAAGTCATTTTGTGATGTAGTCCCAGTAGTAACTCCAACAAAATCTATTTGTCCATTTTCTGCTGCCTTAGCATCTATATAACTATCTCCAACATATAATACATCTTCTTTTTTACAATTGAAGTAATCTAATGCTTTCATTAATCCTTCTGGATTTGGTTTATGAGTTGTTACATTTTCATAACCTATTATGTAATCAACATATTTTCTACAATTTAAGTGTTCTAATATTTTATCTATTCTAGCTCCCATTCTACTAGATACTATTCCCACCTTTATTCCATTTTTCTTAAGGGTTTGTAGCGTTTCAACAGTATCTTCAAATAAAACAGTATTTTGAATTGTAATCTCATCTGATTTAACTCTATAAATTGATACAAGTTCTTGAACCTTTTTTTCATCCTTTATTCCTGTTAGTTCTGGAAAGGCATTATCCAATGTCATACCTATAGTTTTAATAGCTTTTTGTCTATCAAAGCCATCTATATTCATCGTTTCGAAAGTATGCCTAAAACATTCTACTATGGGCTTGGTTGTATCTGCTAAAGTGTAATCAAAGTCAAATAAGCATAATTTATATTTCATATTTGTCCCCCTAAATTTGTCATTTATTATTAATAATATCATAAATACAAATTTATTTCTTAACATAATTAAAGAGGGCTTACACCCTCTTAATGATTTTAATGATCCTTCCAATAGTTATCCCTCTTAGCACAATAATATTTATACATCTTTTCATCTCCTAATTCTTCATAGCAAGATGCAATATCAAAAAAGAAAAATGGATTATCTCCATATAATTTTGTAATTTTCTTTAAAGTGCCTATTGCATCCTCATACTTTTTAGCTTCTATCTGACTTTGCGACTTAAGATATTGTATATATTGATCCTCTTTAATTTCCTCTTCCATATCTTCAGCAATTTCAAAATATTTTATTGCTTCCTCATGTTCATTTATTTCTGCTAATATATCAGCTTTTAATAAGTAACTATCTGGAAATATTGGTATAAAATCAATAAGCTCATTTGATATTAATAAAGCCTTTTTGTAATTTTTTTTCTTTTTATATTCTTCACACATAGTATATAAAACATCATACTTATCTTCTAAATAATCAAATTCCTTTATGGCTGAAATCATTTCAAAAGCTTTGTCTACTCTATCTATTCTTCTTTGTGCAAGGAACAAAACTGAATCATCTATACTTAATTCATCATAATATTTTTTCATCAAATTGAAATAAGATTCCTTGACTTCCTCTTCAGAAAAATCTTCTTTTACATTAAGCTCTCTAAAAGTATTTTTCATCTTGACCTCCCCTGCATAGCAACTAATTTTCTTATTTTAATTATAGTACTTAATTACTAATTACAATCCATAAATTACAAATATTTTTATCTACTAAATATATTTATAAAACTATGGACTAATATACAAGAGTATGAGTTTTTTATTTTATATCTAAAAAATCCTATAAAGAATCCATAGCTTAGCATTAGTGAACATTTAATTAAAATCATTAATGCCATCTGATTAAATCCACTTGTCATAATAATTGTATCTATATAACCAATATGGTAAATAGAGAATAGAACTGTAGTCAAAAAATAGACTTTTACTTCATCCTCATTATCTTGTTTCAAAACATTCCATATGTAAGATCTAAATAGTAGTTCTTCATATATAGGTGTCATTATAGCAGTATAAAGTAAGGGGATAATACTTTCTATTGATGTTTTTGTCAAAAAAGAAGGAGATGTAAAAATTAAAAGTAATACAGCCCCAGTAACAATAACATAATAAGTTTTTGATTCTTTATTTTTCATATAAGAGAAAATATCTAAAGAAACTTTTTCTTTTTTAGATTTATATATTACAAATAACGTAAGTAAAAACATTACAATCATAGATATTAATACATCGTTAAATTTGTTATAAGATAAAAATAAAAATGCACTTTGCTTTAGTGCTATTCTACTTACCTGTAATCCAATTAGTAACGCTACAATTTTTATCATTGTGTAAGAATTTTCATTATTATTTAACTCACTACTATTATTCATTTTGTACTCCTTTGTATTAATATAAATAATCACTCACTTTAAGTTTATTATTGTTTTAATTAATAATTACATATATTCTTATGTTTTAATTAAATTGTGTTTATTTTTAGTAAAACATTGTATAAAATTATATATTAAAGGAGGTATATTTAGTGAAAAAATTATTTCTTAATATATTAACATTCATATGTATAGTAGTAATTTGTATATCTGGTTATAAGATTTATACTACTCTAAAAGATTATAAAAAAGCTGATGATGTTTATTCTCAACTTAGAAATACAAAAGAAAATTCAAAAGATATGACTGAAGCTAAGAAAAACTTATCATCCATAAATTCAGATTATAAACTTTGGATTAGTGTGGAGGGTACAAATATTGATTATCCTGTTGTCCAAGGAAGTGACAATGATTTTTATCTAAACCATGATTTTAATAAAAACTACTTACCTTCAGGATCTATATTTTTAGACTATAGAAATAATCTTGAAACAGATTCTAACTCTGTTATTTATGGCCATCATATGAAAAATTCAACTATGTTTGGTCAAATGGAAAAATTTAAAGATAAAGATTTTTTTAGAAATAATAAAATCATCACACTTAAAACAGACAATACTACATATACCTATGAAATATTTGCTATAGGCGTGTATGATGCTGATTTTGGATATAATAAGGTAAATTTTACAAACGAAAATGATTTTAATAACTTTATAAATAAAATCTTAAGTAAATCTATGTATAGCAGGAATATTGTGACTTCAAAAGATCAAATATTAACTTTATCAACATGTAGTTATGAGTACGACAATGCTAGAATAGCTATTTTTGGTGTAAAAAGGTAATTATATAATTAAAGAGTTATAAAAAACGCTATAACTCTTTAATTATAGTAATATTATAATTTAAGTTCTAAATTAGCTATATTAAGAATTTCTTCTCTAAAAGTATCTAAACTTATTCTATCTATGAAATCTCCTAATTTTTCACCTGCTTTTGCTGTGTCTTTATAGTAAAAAAGTATAGTTTTTACTAAATTAAATGCATCCTTTTCTAACAATCCTTTAGTAAGTATATCTGCACTTCTTGGATAATACCCCCCACTACCACCAACAGTAATAAAAAAAGTACTATCTAAATCAACAATTACTCCTATATCTTTGGAATATACACTTGTACATGCGTTTTTGCATCCTGCTACACCTATTTTCGTTCTGCATGGAAGTTCCATCCCATGAAAATTTTTGCTAATTTTCATACCTATCCCAATAGTTGGATATTTTGAACGCTTGCAATAGTTTGCTGGACACATTTCCACATTTTTAAGTGAATTTTGTACTTTTACAGCTGGTTCCATTCCTAATTCTTCCCATATTGTAGGTAAATCCTCTTGTTTTAAATTTGTAATTAAAATTCTTTGGCCAGAAGTTATTTTTAAAACACCTTTGTATTTTTTAGCTACTTCTCCTATTTTTATTAAATTATCTGGAAGAATAAATCCACCTGGAATATGTGGTGTTATGGCATAAGTTCGTTTTCCATCTTTTATCTTTTGCAAATTTCCATATGCACTCATTTACATATATCTCCTTTGTCTAAGTTAATTAATATTTTTAGTATACAACAATATAATTTAATTTATCACTTTTTATTTAACTTCAATATAATAACTTACTTCAAAACTATCTCCAGTATTTAACTTATTAATATATTTTTTATTTTTATATATCTTGTTAGAATCAATACCATCTGCTATTCCATACCAAGGCTCTATTGAAATAAATGGTGCTGTACTATTTTTATCTTTATAATAGGGAGTCCATATTCCAACTAATGGGAAATCTTTAAAGTTCATATTAATGTAGAATTCTTCTTTTGTAGACTTTAATGAAATTTCATCTATATTAGTATAAATGATTGCATCATTTTCAAATAAACCAGGATTTAATTTCAGTGTAGATAAAGAGTTCACTTCATCTATTTCACTATAATAAGGACCTTCTAAATTAATTTTTTGTACATTTTTTCTGCACTTAAATTCAATATAGTACTCCCATAAGTTTTCTGGTGAGGAAATATTAAATGCAGGATGGCCTCCTATAGAAAAATATATATCTTGAGAATCAATATTTTGCACATTCCAAGTAATCTTAACTTTTTCCTCTACTATTTTATATGAGATGAAGAGATTAAAATTATATGGGTATATTTTTATTGTTTTTTCATTAGATGTTAACTTGTAGGTTATAGTATTTTCATCCTTATTGATCAAATCAAAATCCATATCTCTAGCAAATCCATGTTTATTTATATTATATATTTCACCTTCTATTAAAGTTTTATCTTCCTTTAATTTTCCTACAATAGGAAATAGTATTGGAGATTGTCTCCTCCAATATTTTTTATCTCCATTCCATAGAATTTCTTTTTTGTATTTCTTAGAATATATCCTCGTTAATTCTGCTCCACTACTTTTAGTTTCTATTATTAAATTATTATTTTCTAAAATCTGCATATATCCTCCAAATTTATAATTTTTCAATATGTAAAAAGCTATCTTATACAAGATAGCTTTTTTCTATTATTTAAGTTAGTTATTTACTAAAAGTTTTTTCTACATAAGCTTTTATTTCTTCTGCAGTTCCAAGAGATAATACTTCCTCTGAGAACTTTTTCATGTCTTCAAAGCTTAATGAATTTATTAATTTTCTCGCAGGTAATATTGATATTGGACTCATTGAAAATTCATCTAACCCAAATCCAAGTAATATTGGTATCATTAATTGATCTCCTGCAGACTCTCCACACATTCCAGCCCATTTGCCTTCTTTGTGTGCATTATCTATAACCATTTTTATAAGTCTAAGTACAGCCGGATTAAATTGATTGTACAAGTAACTTATTTTTTGGTTCATTCTATCAACAGCACAAGTATATTGTATTAAGTCATTAGTTCCTATTGAGAAGAAATCAACATGCTTAGCAAGTACATCTGATATTACTGCAGCAGATGGAACTTCTATCATCATACCAACTTCTACTTCTTCAGAATAAGCTATCCCTTCGGTTTTTAACTGTGCTTTAACTTCTTCACAAACTTCTTTAGCTTGTAATAGTTCTTCTAATGATGATATCATTGGGAACATTATTCTTAATTTTCCATGCACACTTGCTCTATATAAAGCTCTAAGTTGAGTTACAAATATTTCTTTTCTATCTAGACAAAGTCTTATGGCTCTATATCCTAAAAATGGATTCATTTCTTCGTCCATTGGAAGGTAGTCTAATTTCTTATCTCCACCTATATCTAATGTTCTTATAACTATTGGTTTTCCTGCCATTCCTTCAAGTACTGCTTTGTAAGCATTGTATTGCTCTTCTTCACTTGGGAAATCACTTCTGTCCATGTATAAGAATTCTGTTCTATAAAGTCCTACACCTTCAGCATCATTTTTTATAAGGCCTTCTATGTCACCTGGAGTACCTATGTTACCTGCAAGTTCCACATGTCTTTTATCAGTAGTTATTGAAGCCTTACCTTTTAATAAGTCTAATGCTTTTTTATATTCTTCAAAATCAGTTTTTAATTTTGTATATTTAGCTATAGTTTCTTCATCTGGATTTATTATTACTTCACCAGTGTCTCCATTAAATGCTACAAAATCACCATCTTTTATTTCTTTAGTAGCATGACTTAAACCAACTATAGCAGCTATTTCTAAAGTTCTAGACATTATAGCAGTATGAGAAGTTCTTCCACCTATATCTGTTAAGAATCCTAAAACTTTTTTCTTATCCATTGTTGCTGTATCAGATGGTGTTAAATCATGAGCAACTAATACTACTTCCTCAGCTAAGTCAGCTAAGTCTACAACTTTGACACCTAATATGTGTCTAAGAACTCTATTTGTTACATCCTTTATATCAGCAGCTCTTTCTCTCATATATTCATTATCCATAGATTCAAACATACCTACGAACATTTCTTTTATTTCATTTAATGCAAAGTCTGCATTAACTTTTTCATCATTTATTTTACTAACAGCAGATTCAACTAATTCTGGATCTTCTAACACTAATAAATGTGCTTCAAATATTTCAGCCTCATGCTCACCAAGTTCTACTAAAGCCTTTTCCTTTACTTTTGTTAGTTCTTCTTTTGAAACTTCAACAGCAGTTCTTAATTTTACTACTTCTGCTTCACAATCAGTTATTGTTTTTCTTTCTACTACTAACTGCGTATCTTCAACTACTAATGCCTTCCCCAAAACAATACCTGGAGATGCTCCTATACCCTTTAACATGTTGCTATTCCTCCTAAAGATATTATTACATTAAAACCTGGGTAATTTATACCCAGGTTTATATTGGATTATTCACCAAATCCAGATTCTACTAATTCAACTAATGCATTCACTGCTGCTTCTTCATCTGCACCAGCTGCACATATAGTTACTTCTTCACCTTTTCCAAGTCCTAAACTCATTATTCCCATTATTGATTTAGCGTTTACTACTTTACCTTTGCATTTTACTTCAACTGTTGAAGTGAATTCTGATGCTTTTTTTACAAACATACCAGCTGGTCTTGCATGTAAACCTGTTTCGTTTTTGATTATTACTACTTTTTCCATTTTACAACCTCCAGGCAAATTAAAAAATTTAATTAAATAATTAGCTTATTTTTGTTTATTAAAATCATAAATAATCAAATTAGTGATTATTTTTGCTAATTTACTAGTTGAGTGAGTAACAAGTAACTTGTCATCATTCATTTGTTTATTACAAATTTGGATGACTTTATTAAAATCATAAAGTTCAACCCTATTTATATTATTTTCCTCAAGCTTTCTTTCATATATACTGTAAAAAATATCTTTGTAAGAAGAGTTTTTGTCAATATCTAAAACTTCTATGATTTTAGGTATAACATTTTCCATTAGTGTTCTACGATTTATATCCTTTTTTATATTTAATAAATAGCATAAATCATTTATAGTATCCTTACTCAAATTACATATTTTATTAAAACAATAATCCTCATTATATTTACAGTCAAGATTGAAGAAATAATTAACACCATCATATCTTTTATAAGCTTTCATAGTATCCAGATATCCAAGCTTTATATTTGACTCAATATGATCCTTATCTTTATTAAGAGAACCTCCCAAATATTGAGAGGGTACTATAACTTTTAAATTCAAATCTTGATATCGGTTTATTATCATTTTACCAAGAAAATCATCCACTAATCTAATTACTACTATATCATCATATCCTTTTTGTGCCAACATATTAATTGGTATATTGTCTGAAAACATTCCATCTAGATAAAGTTTATCATCTAGCTTGTCCAATTGAAATATCGGTAGTGATGAGCTGGCTATTAAATAATCTATCAACCTTCCTTCTGGTATGTCCTCTGTATATAGAAGTTTTGGAAATATCTTTCCGTCCCAATATGCTGTAGTTATACCAAAATCAATTTTAGATTTTCTAATTTTTTCTTCATCAATTTTTTCTTCTAGTAATTTTCTAAGTGGGCTTATATCTATTCCTTGATTTTTTCTAGCTTTATTCATTAGTTCTACAACATCGTGAAAGCTTTTCACCTTCATTTCAAGATTTTTATATCTTTCATAGGTGTCCTCATCTATATTCATAAAGCTTTTATAATCATAGTTTACCCAAATATCTTCCATAGCATCGAAATCTCCCTGAACAATAAGGGCTCCATTTAACGCCCCTATAGAAGTTCCTGCTATTCCAGTAAATTGCATTCCTAAATCTGTTAATGCTCTATATGCGCCTATTTGATAAGCGCCTTTTGTTCCCCCACCTTCTAACACAAGACCTTTTTTCATTTTATCACCTAACTTTTCATGGAGAATATATATATAATAATACATTCTCCATATTTTTTTCATGTTATTTTATAGCCCCTTTAGTGTTTACAACCTTTACTGACTTTAAAAATAATTTCTTTTCAATCGGTTTTAGTGATAAGTTGCTCATTATATAATTTGCTTCATCAACAAGATAAATTTTCTTATATCCTGTTTTTAAGAAAGCCATACATACTGTTCTGATATCATCTTCATCTTCGCATTCGAAAAAAGATGGAGAAACTACTAGTTTATATGATGATGATTTTTTATTTTTCATAGTTTGCTTATAAGTATTTAAAAAATTATTTGCTTCTCTTTTACTTATAAAACCACTTACATCAATATAAACTTTCTTTTCTTCTTCATTTATATTCATATTTATCACTTATCTCACCCCCAAATAATTCATTATTTTATTATATGAATTGTTTAGAGTAAAATTGCTATAAGTTAAGTGATTTATTAATTAATTCGTTAACTTTATTTTGCAGGAAATGGCTTTCATTTTCAAGGTAATTAATTTCCTTATTAATGGCATTTTTTTTACCTTGCAACTTTTCGTTATTTTTAATTGATTCAACTTCTTTTTTTATTGAAATTATTTTTTTACTAATGTCCTCTATTTGACTATAATTCTCATCTTTAAATATTTTTAATTTCATTACTTTATTTGGATAATAATCGTATAATTTGTTTCCCATACCTTTGCCTATCATTTTAAAATATCTATCATAGATTTCACTGTTTAATATTCCCACTATATATTCATAAGAAAATAAGTTTTCATATTCTTTTTTAATATAAAAAGAGTATACGTCTGCGCTACTAAAATTGTTATTATTATCTATGGCAAATTTGTTGTTAGAGCTCTTGTATGGATACATGATTTTTTTTCTTTCAAATAAACTTTTTTCTCTTCCCCATTGAAGTTCATACCATTTTCTAACTTTCTTAATACATTCCCTTCTGTCTTCCAATTTTCCCCTATAGGGTTTCAAACAATTTTCTTCTATATAAGGATAGTCTTGAATTTCCTCAATATCATTTGCATAAATTAACTTTTGATTACTTTGTTCTATTATATATTGATTTACATTTCTATTTTTTATCCATGACTTTAAGAGCTTTTCGTCAATATGTTCTATTCTTTCATCTTCAATATTTAATATAAAGGCTTTATCACAACCAGTTATTATCCCTTGAAAACTTATACAAATATCTTCTAAATTATATTTACTTTTTTGAACTATTCTTTCATAAAGCATTTTGTCTTCATAATTAAGTATTATCCAATTATTCCTTAAATCTACTTGATTAATACTTATTTTTTCACATTTTTCACTATTTAACAATATTTTTAAGTCTTTTATATTTTCAATATTTGTGTTATCTCTTATTTTATATGTAGCTAATATATTGTAGTTAGTTTTTTTCTCCAAAATTGCTATAAGAGGTGCTATCCCTAAATTTTTAAATATATTAACATCCTTTAAATCTATAATTTTTTTTATGTCACAATTACTCCTAAGGTAATCTCTAAGAAGTTTGCCAGATGGACTTTCTAAAAAGTATCTCGGTGTAATAATTCCTATTTTCCCCTCATCACTTATTAAATCTAAAGCTTTTTTATAAAAACAAAAATACATATCAGCTTTATCTTTATAAACATCTTTATATTCCCTTAATAAAAATTTTTTGTATTCCTTATCTAGCATCTTATGTCCTATATACGGTGGGTTTCCTATAATATAATCAAATTTCATATTATAATTTTTTTTTAGAGCATCTTCACAACTTATATTGTCTATTGTTGATTGATTTTTTTCATTGTGATTATATGATTTTTTTTTATTTAAGGTTTCTTTTAAAATATTTATGGCATCTTTATCTATATCTACTCCATAAATACATTTATTTATAATATGATCACTTATATTATTGATATAGTTTTCACCGTACGCTTCATTTATTCCATCTATGTTATTTTTTATCAATTTATATATCATATTATATGCTTCTATTAAAAAGTTCCCACATCCACAAGATAAATCTAAAATCTTAGGCTCTGGATTTTTAATTATATTATGATTTTTAAATACTTCTTGTAATATATAGCTAACAATTATTTTGGGTGTATAATAAATACCATTCACCTTTTTGTCATACAAAGATAAACTTTCTTCATATGACTTTGCCAATTCATAGTTATCCATTTGTCTCCCCCCTTACAATTTTTATCCCCTATGTTGAAATTATAGCATATTTGTTTTTTGTATAAATATGTAAATTATAAAGTCTTAATAATTTTAAAACCGCCTCTTTAAAGAGGCGGTCTTAATTATTTTAATACTCTTCTTCCATTAACGAAAGCTTTTGAGTAATAATCACTATTCAATTGAGAAATTACTACTTTACCCTGGCTGGAAGATGCATGTATGAATTCATTATTTCCTGCATAAATTCCTGCATGAGAAATAACATTATCCATAACTCCTACAGTATCAAAAAACACTAAATCTCCAACTTGTAAATCTTTTTTATTAATATATTTTCCATACGCTCCTTGCTCTTTTGATGAACGTGGTAAATATATTTTTGCTACGTTTTTATATACATACCAAATGAATCCAGAACAATCAAAAGTCTCAGGACCTTCATCTGCCCAAACATACTTTTTACCAATTAAAGTTTTAGCATATTTAATTATCTTCTCTGCACTTACTGAAATAGTAATTTCATTAATATCTGATATTTTATTGCTTAAATAATTACTTGCCACATATCCTTCTTTTCCATTGTATTTTATTTTTGACCATCCATCTGATGTTGATATGACTTCTACTTCCCTTTCCTTCGATATGGTGCCTATAATAGAAGATTTTGTTGAAGGCCCACTTCTAAAATTCAATACACTTACATTAACATACTTTTTAACCTTTTCTACAACTTGTGCTGTTTTGTCACTTAAATACTTACTGGATACAAATCCAAGAGTATCTTTGTACCTAACTAAAGTCCATCCATCTGACTGCGGCACTACTTCAACCTGAGTATTTTTAGGAAGAGATTGTATTATTTTATGATTAGTAGAGGGTCCCTTTCTAAAATTTAAATTGTCCACATTAACTATTTTTATTTTATTATTTACACTTGCACTCATGTTTTCTCTTACAATTTAATATTATAAGATTATCAACTCCTACTGATAATTTTAATAGAAAAAACTCTATTATTGTAAATATATGCAGATTTATAATAATTTGTGTTTGTTTAAATATAATAAAAAATTCATTAAAGCAAAAAACACCTCTAAAAATAGAGGTGTTTTTTTATAATACTCTTCTAGCATTTACAAAAGCTCCGTTATAATAAGAACTCATTTGAGAAATTACAACTTTTCCTTTACTTGATGATGCATGTATAAATTCATTATTTCCTAAATATATTCCAACATGGCTAACATTACCATTATTTGATCCACTTGTATCAAAAAATATTAAGTCTCCAGCTTTTAAATTACTTTTACTTACATAAGTTCCATATTTACTTTGATCCTTTGAGACTCTTGGTAAACTTATATTTGTTGCATTTTTAAATACATAGTAAGTATACCCTGAACAATCAAAGCTACTAGGTCCTTGCGCTCCCCATACATAAGGCTTTCCAAGTAAAGTTTTAGCCATTGATATAACCTTACTTACTGATGAAGATGTTGAATTAGAATCATCAGGAGCATTACTACTTAAATACTCACTTGACACATATCCTGTTTTATTATTATATTTTATTTTTGACCATCCATTTGATGTTGATATTACTCCTATCTTAGTCCCACTTGATAATGTTCCTATTACTGAATAACTTGTTGATGGCCCACTTCTAACATTTAATGTTGAAGTATTTACATATTTTGTTGTTGTATTGTTTGATTCAGGAGCACTACTACTTAAATACTCACTTGATACATATCCTGTTTTGCCATCATATTTTATTTTTGACCATCCATTTGATGTTGATATTACTTCTACCTTAGCTCCACTTGATAGTTTTCCTATTACTGAATAGCTTGTTGATGGTCCACTTCTAAAATTTAATGTTGCAGTATTTACATATTTTGTTGTTGTATTGTTTGATTCAGGAGCACTACTACTTAAATACTTACTTGATACATATCCTGTTTTACCATCATATTTTATTTTTGACCATCCATTTGATGTTGATATTACTTCTACTTTAGTTCCACTTGATAGTTTTCCTATTATTGAGTAACTTGTTGATGGTCCACTTCTAAAGTTTAATGATGTAGTATTTACATACTTTGTTGCACTAGACGAATATTTTTCAACGTATTCCCCATAAACATATCCTGTTTTATTAGAATATTTAACTTTTATCCATGAACCGCTTTCACCTAAATATTCTACTTTATCACCTTTATTGAACTTTCCAATTGATGAATAACTTGTTGATGGTCCACTTCTAAAGTTTACTGCATCTGCTGTTATAACTCTATATTCAGTATCTGCAAATGCTGTAGTCATTCCTGTATGTAACATAATTGATGACGCTACTAATCCTGTTAAAACATATTTTTTATCAATACTCATAAATATATTATAACCTTTATATAGTTATAATTTACTCAACTCCTCTCACAGTGCGATTTCTATATTGTCAATTTTTAAAGATAACTTTCTTAATAATTATAAATATTACAATTAGTATTATTACAAAAACGTAAGGTTTTGTCCATAAGTTTGAATGTTTTTACATTATTTACATGAGTAATTAACTAATTTGTGGACATAATAATAGGCTAACTATAATTTAGTTAACCTATTATTATGTAAATATATTATTGTTTCCCTGTACTTCCAATCCCACCTCTGTCTTCTGCTTGAAGCTTTTCAACTTCATCAAAAACTATCTTTGGTTGATTTTCTTGTATTCTAAATTGGCATATTCTATCATTTATTTCTATTACTGTATCTCTAAGAGCAAATGCTGGCATAAACCACCAATCATTAGAGCCACAATATGTGTTATCTACGATTCCACAATGATTAGTTTGAATTATTCCAAAGTTTTTAAAAGTACTACTTCTCGGCACTATATGAGCTTCATAACCTTCAGGTAACTCCATAGCTACTCCTAAATGTATTAATTTAAATTCTCCTGCTTTTAATTCTACTTTTTCAGCAGCTCTTAAATCTATCCAATCAGACTTTCCATCTATGTATTCTAATCTTTTTATTTCATCATTAAGATATTGAATTTTTATATTTTCCATGTTGTTATCTCCTTTTAAACTTGTTATTTTTCATCTTACTTTAAAGCACTTTTATATTTTACTACAATATCTAATATTATGTAAGTGTATAAGAATTTAATTTGCAAATACTTGAGTAGTTCCAATATATGTGGTAATATTGTAATGTTCAAAAGGAGGTATGAAATGAAACTTATTTTAGCAGAAAAACCATCTGTTGCTAAAACTATTGCATCCTTTTTAGGTGCAAAAACTAGGCACAATGGATATTTTGAAGGAAATGAATATATCGTCACTTATGCAGTTGGACATTTAGTATCTCTATATGATATGAAAGATTATGATAAAGATAAGTATTCTGGGTCATGGAAAATGGATAATTTTCCATTTATTCCTCAAGATAGATTTAAATTTAAAGTTGAAGCTTCTAAAAAAGATCAATTCAATGTAATTAAGACCTTGTTAAACAGAAATGATGTTGAATATATAATAAATGCAACTGATAATGATAGAGAAGGTGAACTAATATCTTTTTTAATTTTTCTTATGGCAAAAAATAAGAAGCCTGTAAAAAGAATATTAGTTAATGAGTGGACTCCTCAAGATATTACAAAAGGTCTTCAAAATCTTAAAGACGATGAAGAAATGAGAAATTTACAAGCTGCTGGCTATACAAGGCTAATCACAGACTGGCTAATAGGCATAAACTTTACTTCTATAGCCACTCTTAAATATGGAAATGGTAAATTACTAAACATAGGACGTGTTATACTTCCTACTGTAAAACTAGTTTACGATAGAGATATGGAAATCAGAAACTTTGTTCCAAAATCTTATTATGAAATAGAAGGACATTTTAGATGTAAAAACGGTGAATATAAAGGTAAATTAGTTAAAAATAAAAATAGTAAATTTGATACACCTGAAGAAGCTAAGATAATAATAGATAGTATTACTTCTAAAGAAGGTATTATAACAGATAAAAAAGTTACTACTTCTAAAGAATATGCTCCTAAATTATTTTCTCTGACTTCACTTCAAGGTTTTATAACTTCTAAGTATAGCAACTTTACATCGGATAAAGTTCTTAGCGTTTGTCAGTCTTTATATGAAGGTAAAGGAAAAGGTGGATATATTACTTATCCAAGAACTGATTCTATTTATTTGGAAGAAAGTTTAGTGGATAAAACTGCTCAAACTTTAGAAAAATTAAAAAAGGGTCTTCCTTACGAAGGTAAAATTAAGTTTACAAAAACAAAAAGAGTTTTTGACTCTTCAAAAGTTGATAGCCATAGTGCCATCACACCTACTTACATAATTCCTACAAATCTAACGCCTGATGAAGCTATTGTTTACAATACTATCAAAGATAGATTTATGGCTAACTTTATGCCACCTGCAGAATATGAAAATACAGAAATTAAAACTGATGTGGATAAAAATATCTTCCTTACTAAAGGAAAGGTGTTGAAAGTTAAAGGTTATTTAGAAGTATATAATAAGGAAGAAAAAGACGACTTACTTCCTATGATGGATAAAAATGAAGTAGTAAAGGTTATTGAAGTAAAACCTATAAGTAAACAAACTACTCCTCCTAAACCATATACTGAGGATACTTTACTTAAAGCTATGAAAAACTGTGGTAAAAATGTATCTGACGAAGACACTGCTGTATTATCTGGTTATTCCATAGGAACTTCTGCCACTCGTGCTGATGTACTAAAAAAAATCGGTCAAGTTGGATACGTAGGTAAAAAAGGAAAATCTTATTTTGTAACTGACTTAGGTCAAAATCTAGTAGAAATATTCCCTGTTAAGGAATTATTTGACGTGGATTATACTGGTAAACTAGAAAAAAGTTTAAGTGATATACAAAAAGGTCAGTTTACTAGAAAAGAATATTTAAACAATATAATGAGCTTTATTTGGAATAATGTAAATCTTATTAAATATGATAGACCAAAAAAAATCTCTACAGAAAGTTTCACTTATAATGCAAAAACTAAAAAGTTTGTAAGTGATAAAAAGCTTTCATCCTCTAAAAAATCTGCAAAAAGTGATACTAAGACATCTAAGTCCAGTGAAAATACTTCTCTAGGAAAATGTCCTGTTTGCGATAGTGATGTTATGGAAAGTGAAAAAGGATTCTTTTGTACAAATTATAATAATTGTAAATATGGCATATTCAAGGATGATAAATATCTACAATTATTTAAAAAAAAGCCAACAAAAACTATGGTAAAAAGCTTACTTAAAAAAGGTGAAGCTAAAGTAAAATCTATGACTGGTAAGGATGGCAATAAATTTGATGCCATACTAAAATATGAAAAAAACAATAATGGATATTATGGCTGGTTAATAAAAAAAGATTCATAATAAAAATGGAGGAATAAATTATAATATTTATTCCTCCATTTTTCTAATTAACTATTTAAATATAATTACATTTGGGCATATATTTTAACTAATTCTACAGCTATGTCTACAACCTTATCCATTCCTTCTACACTTATATGTTCACAAGCACCATGATAAGCAGCTCCACCTGTCCCTATATTTGGACAAGGTAATCCTTTGAAACTTAATTGTGCTCCATCAGTACCACCACGTATAGCTCCTACTTCAGGTTCTATTCCAACTGCCCTTATAGCTTTTTTAGCATTATCTATTAAGTGCATGCATGGTTCTATTTTTTCTTTCATATTTCTGTATTGTTGCTTTATTGTAAGAGTAACTACTCCTTCTCCGTACTTTTCATTTATAGTTTTTTCTATATTTTTCAAGAATTCATTTCTTGCATCAAATTTATCTGCATCATGATCTCTAACTATGTACACTAATTTTGTATTTTCTACTGATCCTGTAATTTCCATCAAGTGATAGAATCCTTCATATCCTTCAGTAGTAGCTGGAGTTTCAGTAGGTAACATTGAGTTAATTTCCATTCCTATTAACTGAGAGTTTACCATTATATCTTTTGCACTTCCTGGATGAACATTTATACCTTTTATTTCAAATATAGCAGAAGAAGCATTAAAGTTTTCAAATTCTATATGTCCTTCTAACCATCCATCTAAAGTATATGCAAAATCAGCACCAAATTTTTCAACATCAAAGTTATGAGCTCCAGTCCCTATTTCTTCATCTGGATTAAATCCTATGCTTATTTTACCATGAGGTATATTTTCACTTTGGATTCTTTCTATAGCAGTCATTATTTCTGCTATACCTGCTTTATCATCTGCCCCAAGTAAAGTAGTTCCATCAGTAGTTATTAAAGTTCTTCCTTTAAATCCTTTTAAATGTGGAAAATCTGAAACTCTTATAACTCTTCCACTGTCTCCTAAAACTATATCTTCTCCATCATAATTTTCTATTATTTGTGGTTTTACATTTTGACCGCTTATATCTTCTGAAGTATCTAAGTGAGCTATAAATCCTAATTTAGATTTATCTTCATATCCTTTTGTTGCAGGTAAAGTTCCATAAACATAACATTTATCATCTACATGAGCATCTTCTATTCCTAGTTCCTTCATTTCTTCTACTAATAATTTTGCTAAAACAAATTGACGAGAAGTTGAAGGCACTGTTTCACTACTACTATCACTAGTAGTCCATACTTTTACATAATTTAACATTCTTTCATAAGCTCTCATAGTTTCAATCTCCTTCTATTTAAAAATTTATTTTAATTTAATAAAAAACTGGGTTCTGTAACAGCTCAGAACCCAGTTATAATATTTTTATTTTGATATTGTATGATAATTAAGCTACTTTATTTGCGCCATTTTCATTATCATCAGCAACTAATTTGCTTAAGTTTTTATCTAGTGCAAATAATGCTACTGCACAAACAAATAATATTACTGGTATTGCAGTATAAACTGTTATCATATCAAATTGCTTTGTAAAGTTATATATTGCTCCGTGAGTTTTACCAGCTATAAATGTAGCAAAAGTCCAAACTCCCATTAATACTGCTAAGTATTTTTTTGGAGCATATTTACTTACAAATGAGTTTCCAAGTGGAGAGAAGCACATCTCACCTAAACTTAAGAAGAATCCAAATGCTATTATCCATATTATAGAAGCTTTTGCTGTATCTGGAGCACCTATTCCTCTTGTAAATTCAGCTCCAACTAACATTAAGAATGCAACTCCTAAGAAAGCTAATCCTATACCTGTTTTCTTAAATAAAGATAAGTCACCTTGTGGTCTTTGAGATAGTTTGTACCATAAAGCACCTAAAACTGGCCCAAGTGCAATACATAAGAATGCATTTTCTGAGTCAAACCATAATAATGGTACTTCAAAGTTACCAATTGACATATCAACAAATGCTCCACCATAATCATAAACTGCTAGGTAAGTAAGATACCAGAATAACCAGAATATTACTGAAAAAGTAGAAACTAAAACTATAGCCATTACTCTTTTCTTTTCAATTACAGTTAATGGTGCTTTGCTGTCATCTTTATTACTAGTATCTTTTTCTTGACCAGCTAAGAATGGCTTTTTACCATGTTCTCCTAATAGCTTCCATCCTAAAACAAATATTATTGCTCCAACTACCATTATGGCTGCTGAGAATTTAAAGCATGCTGTAAATCCTAAAACATCGCCTTTATTAAATAAATACATATAAGCAAATCCAAAGAAAGTTGTTCCAAAGAAACTACCTATATTTATGAAACTATATTGTGTTGAGAAAGCTGAGTCAAGTTGATCTTGATCTTCAAATAAAGTACCTGTTAATGCAGATAAATTACCTTTAAATAAACCTGTACCTAAAGCAACTAAAGCTATCATTATATTAATTCCTGATATATCTGTAGCATTAGCCCCTACAAAATAACCAGCACCCATTATTAACATCCCTACTGGTATAGCATATCTAGCTCCTAACCATCTATCACAAACCATACCACCAAATATTGGTGCTAAGTAAGTAAATGCAACTAAGTTAGCTACTGCTAAAGCTGCTTGATCTGATGTAAGTCCTAAACCGCCTGTTGCAACGCTTGCTGCAATAAATAATAACAATATTCCCTTACTTCCATAGTATGCTGATCTTTCAAATGAAAAAGCACCTGAGCATAAATAGAAAGCTAAAGGTCTCTTTTTTGATTTAACTGTGTTTTCCATGTTGTCCCCCATTTAATGTATTTTTGTGTATCTTTCATATCAGTCATTTCCAAAGCTGTTAATAAATATGTCTGATTGTCTGTACACAGTTTTATGATAATTATCAAAAATATATTGATAGATATCTTTGATAATTTCAAACTCCTTAAGCTTATTTCAAACTTCTATAACTATTCTGTTTTTAATTTTAAATACTATATTGATCTTGTATATTCTTTTAACCAGTTTCTTTCTTCTTCATTTAAATAAGGACTGATTGTTTCATATACATTTTTATGATAATCATTTAAATATGATTTTTCTCTTTCAGTCATTAAGCTTGGATTAATTCCATCTAAATCTATTGGACACATAGTTATTGCATCAAATGCCATGAATTGTCCATTTATATTTTTCTCTAGCTTTTTAACAACTAGTTGATTTTCTATACGAATTCCATGAGAACCTTCCATATAAATTCCTGGTTCATTTGTTATAACCATTCCTTCTTCAAAAGGAGTCGTCTCATGTTTTGCAGGTACAATATACCATCTGAATCCAGCTGGTCCTTCATGTACGCTTAACATATATCCAACACCATGTCCTGTTCCACATTTATAGTCAATTCCCATATCCCACATTGGGCCTCTTGCAAGTATATCTAAGTTATATCCTCTACACCCGTGTAGGAACTTAGCCTGAGATAAATTTATCATACCCCTTGCTACTGCAGTATAATGAGTTTTCAATTCCTCAGATATTTCTCCCAATATATATGTTCTTGTTATATCTGTAGTTCCTTCTAAGTAATGACCTCCAGAATCTACTAAGAACATATGCTCTGCTTTTATTTTGTAATCGCTTTCTTCGGTAGCTGCATAATGCATCATGGCAGCATGTTCTTTATAACCTGCTATAGTTTCAAAACTTAAATCAACAAATCCTTCTTGTTCTTTTCTAAGTTGTAATAATTTTTCTGATGCGCTAAGTTCACTAATTTCAATTTTACCTACATTAGTTTTTAACCAGTACATAAATTTAGTACAAGCTACACCATCTTTTATATATGCATTTTCTATATTTTTTAATTCAGTTTTATTTTTCATTGCTTTCATTAAAACTGCAGGATTTTCTATTTCTACTTTTTTAATATTTTCTGAAATATTATTATATAAAGAGTAGTTTACTCTCTCTGGGTCTAGCATTATAATTTCTTTTTCATCTAATTCTTTTATAAAATCATAAACATCATTATATGGTTTTATTTCTATATTAGATTCATTAAATTCTAATTTAACAGAATCATCAAGTTTATTGTCATTAATAAATAAATAAGCTTTATCAAGAGTTATAGCTGCATAAGCTAACACTACTGGTGTATAACTTACATCATTTCCTCTTATATTAAATATCCATGCTACCTCATCTAAAGTTGTTACTACATGAGTTGTTGCACCATTTTCTCTCATTACATTTCTTATTCTATTTATTTTTGATTGAAAGCTTTCTCCAGCATATTTCACATCTAATACGAAAGCCTTTTCTTCTGATAAAGCATGTCTATTTTCCCAAATACAATCAATAAGATCTTCGTTATATTCAATGATAACGTTTTTCTTATCTAATTCTTCTTTAAGTTCTAATCCATCACCGGCTGCTATTAATCTTCCGTCAAAACCTAATTTTCCACCTGTGTTTATATTTTCTATAACAAACTCATTAACAGTTGGTACTCCTTCTTCTCCCATTTTGAATAGGTCTATACTACTTCCTGCCAACTCTTTTTCCGCTTGAATAAAATATCTTCCATCAGTCCATAGTCCAGCTTTTTCTTTAGTTACTACTACAGTTCCTGCTGAACCTTTAAAGCCTGAAATAAATTGTCTAGATTTAAAGTGTTCCCCAACATATTCACTTTGATGATTGTCTGCAGAAGGAATAATGTAAGCATCAATATTTCTGTCTTCCATTATTTTTCTAAGTGCAGATACTCTACTTGTTATACTCATAACTATCCACCCCTAAATATAATATTTCGTAAAACATTTGATATTATGTTGTCTACAAGTCACATACATTTGAATATAATTATTTTATTTGAAATATATATTTGCATTTAACATGTCTTGTCATCTGTAATTATAATATAATCTTAGAATAATTACACTACATATTATTTTTATTTTATATAAATTTACATTTTTTCGTCACATTACTTCTCATAACTACACACCAATAATAAATTATTAATTTATTAATAATTTAACAGACTTTAAATGTTTTATTTTTTTATGTTTTGAGTGACTAATATTGACTTTATTAGACATGAATACTACAATAATCTTAGTTAATTTAAATAAATGAATTTTTAGATTAATTAATTTGTACTTTACAATAGGGGGATTTATTAATGGATCAAATGAAATTACAAAGAATTATTACATCAATGAAGGAAAACAATGTTCCTCAATTAATAGTAGCTGATCCAGCTTCTATATGTTATTTAACAGGCCGTATGTTAAATTGTGGCGAAAGAATGCTTGCTCTTTATCTTGATGTTGAAGGCAATCATAAATTTTTCATAGGTAAATTATTCCCACAGTCTACTCCAATTGAAGGAGCTGAAATAGTTTACTTTGATGATATTGACGATTATGTAGGAATGTTAGCAAACTGCATGAGAGAAAATACTATAGTTGGTATAGATAAAGTTTGGCCAGCTAAGTTCTTATTACCTTTAATGAGCAAATTAAATGCCACTAAATTTATTGATGGATCATTCATAATAGATAACATTCGTCAAATTAAAGATGAAAAAGAACAAGAATTAATGAGAGAAGCTTCAAAATTAAATGATAGCGTTATAGAAAGATTAATGCCTCTTGTTAAAGAAGGTTACACTGAATTAGAAATGGCAGACAAAATTCTAGAAATGTATCTTGAAGGTGGAGCATCAGGTCACTCTTTTGATCCAATAATAGGATATGGTGCTAATGCTGCTGACCCTCACCACGAATCAGACAACTCTAAAGGTAAGTTAGGTGATTCAGTTGTTCTTGACTTAGGTTGTGTAAAAGATGGATACTGCTCTGACATGACTAGAACAGTATTTTTAGGTGAAGTTTCTGAAAAAGGAAGAGAAGTATACGAAGTAGTTAAAGAAGCTAACTTGAGAGGTATAGCTGCTTGTAAACCAGGAAATAGATTCTGCGATGTAGATAATGCTTGTCGTGACTACATAACTGAAAAAGGTTACGGAGAATACTTTACTCATAGAACTGGTCACTCTATAGGAATGGAATGCCATGAGTTCGGTGATGTATCTTCTGTAAATGAAGCTATATTAAAACCAGGTATGATATTCTCAGTTGAGCCAGGTGTTTATTTACCAGGTGAAGTTGGAGTTAGAATAGAAGACTTAGTATTAATAACTGAAGATGGTTGTGAAGTATTAAACAACGTAACTAAAGATTTAATTGTTATAAAATAAATATTACTTTAATTATTTATTATAAAACCAGAGTTTTTCTAGCTCTGGTTTTTTTGTGCATATTTTTAAGCAATTACAGTATTATATTTTTCAAAAACATTTCATATCTTATAAATCTTAATACTATTTTAATACTACTCCTATAAGTCTTAATACATTTTTTAAACCTCAATTCTTATAATTGAATTATAAAAAAAAGGAGGTATAAGAAATGCAAATACTAATTTGGACAATTGGTCTAGTTGCGATAATTTTATTAATTTACTATTTTGTAATTCTTATGGGAGGAGATAAACAATGACATACACAATTTTGCAATATTTAATTTATTTAGTAATTCTTATAGTGCTTGCCATACCACTTGGTTCATATATAGGTAAAGTAATGAATGGAGAAAAAATATTCTTATCAAAACTTTTATATCCATGTGAAAAATTTATTTATAAATTAATGAAAGTTAAAAGTAATGAAGAAATGAACTGGAAAAAATATATCTATTCTGTTTTAACCTTTAATGTAATAGGTTTAATATTTTTATTTCTTCTTCAGCTATTACAAGGTCATTTAATTGGTAACCCTCAAAAGCTACCTGGTGTTCCATGGGATTTATCTTTAAATACAGCTATAAGTTTCATAACAAATACTAACTGGCAAGCCTATAGTGGTGAATCTACTTTAAGTTATCTGACTCAAGCCCTTGGACTTACAGTGCAAAACTTTGTTTCAGCTGCAACAGGCATATCTGTATTATTTGCTCTAATTCGCGGATTTATAAAGGTTAATTCAAAAGGACTTGGTAGCTATTGGGTTGATATGACTAGAATAATACTTTATATTTTAATCCCTCTGAATATAGTTATTTCTGTTGGACTTTTATCTCAAGGTGTTGTTCAAAACTTTAAGTCTGCTGAAACTGTTCAATTAGTTGAACCTATTGCTGTTGACAATGATGGTGATATTATTGAAAATGCAAAAATTGACTTAAAAACTAATACAGTCTCTGTTAATGGAAAAGTAGTTAATAATGCACAAGTTATAGATAAAGAAATTATTCCTCTTGGCCCTGCTGCTAGTCAAGTGGCAATAAAGCAAACCGGTACTAATGGTGGTGGTTTTTATGGAGTGAACTCTGCTCACCCTTTAGAAAACCCAACAATAATTTCTAATTTACTAGAAATGATTTCAATTTTACTAATACCTGCATCTTTATGCTTTACATTTGGTAGAAATGTAAAAAACAAAAATCAAGGTATTGCAATTTTTATGGCCATGTTTATAGTTCTTGTAATAGCCCTTGGAGCACTAGCTGTATGTGAACAAAATGCTACTCCTCAACTTTCACAAAGTGGCATTGATATGACTACTATAGAACAGTCTGGCGGAAATATGGAAGGTAAAGAATCTCGTTTTGGTATTGCTGCTTCATCTACATGGGCTACATTTACTACAGCTGCTTCAAATGGTTCTGTAAATTCTATGCATGATAGTTATACTCCTCTGGGTGGAATGGTAACCATGTTACTAATGCAACTTGGTGAAGTAATCTTCGGTGGTGTTGGATGTGGATTGTATGGAATGCTAGCTTTTGCCATATTAACTGTATTTATAGCAGGACTTATGGTTGGTAGAACGCCTGAATTTTTAGGTAAAAAAATTGAACCTTACGAAATGAAGTGGTCAGTTCTTACCTGCCTTGCTACTCCTATTGCTATATTAATTGGTAGTGGTATTGCAGCTGTTTGGCCTGGTATTACAGATAGTCTAAACAATGCCGGAGCCCATGGTTTTTCTGAAATACTTTATGCATATTCATCAGTGGGTGGAAATAATGGATCTGCTTTTGCTGGTTTTGGTGCGAATACAGTATTTTTAAATCTTACTTTAGGGTTTTGCATGTTATTTGCTAGATTTATTCCAATGATAGGCATTATGGCTATTGCTGGTAGCTTAGCTCAAAAGAAAAAAATTGCTACTACAGCAGGTACGTTATCAACTACAAATGCCATGTTTGTATTTTTATTAATTATGATTATTTTATTAATTGGTGCCCTTAGCTTTTTCCCAGCATTATCATTAGGACCAATCGCTGAATATTTCAGCTCAATCTTATAGGAGGTGACCTTAATTGAACAATAACACAAAGACTGCTTTTTCAGATAAAAATATGATTAAAAGGGCTATAAAAGATTCATTTACAAAATTAAATCCAAAAACACAAAAGGAAAACCCTGTAATGTTGTTAGTTTATATATCTGCTATATTAACTAGTTTGCTTTGGATAGCATCATTATTTGGTATTAAAGATGTTTCACCTGAGTACACATTTTCCATAGCAATAATTCTTTGGTTTACAGTAATATTTGCAAATTTTGCAGAAGCCATAGCTGAAGGTAGAGGTAAAGCTCAAGCAGATACTTTAAGAGCAAGCAAACAGGACGTAAATGCATATAAAATTCCATCTTTAACTGAAAAAGATAATGTAACTGTAGTTGCATCTGCTACTTTAAAAAAAGGTGATTTAGTAATTGTTAAGGCTAATCATCAAGTACCTGCTGATGGTGAAGTAATTGAAGGTGCTGCTTCTGTAGATGAAAGTGCTATAACTGGTGAATCTGCACCAGTTATACGCGAGGCTGGCGGAGATAGAAGTGCTGTTACAGGAGGAACTACAGTAATTTCCGACTGGATAATAATAAAAGTCTCTAACGAAGCAGGAGAAAGCTTTCTTGACAAAATGATTGCCATGGTTGAAGGTGCCTCAAGGAAAAAAACACCTAATGAGATAGCCCTTGAAATATTTCTTGTAGCTCTTTCAATAATATTTATTTTGGTTACTATGTCACTTTATACTTACTCTGATTTTGTTGCAAATCAAGAAGGAATGGCTAATCCAACATCTATAACTACATTAGTAGCTTTGCTTGTTTGTTTAGCTCCTACAACAATAGGCGCTCTACTTTCTTCCATCGGTATAGCCGGTATGAGCAGGCTAAACTCTGCAAATGTACTTGCAATGAGCGGTCGTGCCATAGAGGCTGCTGGCGATGTGGATACATTAATGCTTGATAAAACAGGTACTATAACACTTGGTAATCGTCAAGCCAGTGAATTTATTCCTGTAGATGGTAATTCTCCTAAAGATTTAGCTGACGCTGCACAATTATCATCTTTAGCTGACGAAACTCCAGAAGGTAGAAGCATAGTAATTCTTGCTAAAGAGCAATTTAATATAAGAGGAAGAAATCTAAATGATAAAGATATTAATTTCATTTCCTTCTCTGCTAAAACTCGTATGAGTGGAGTTGATTATAATGGAGACGAAATTCGTAAAGGTGCTGTAGATGCAATAAAAGACTATGTCTCTCAATTTGGTGGTATATATAGCGATGAATGTGATGAAGTTGTAAGAAAAATATCTAACCAAGGTGGTACTCCATTAATAGTTGCTAAAAATCATAAAATACTTGGGGTAATACATTTAAAAGATATTATAAAAAAAGGCGTAAAAGAAAAGTTTGCTGATTTAAGAAAAATGGGTATTAAAACCATAATGATAACTGGAGATAACCCTCTTACTGCAGCTGCCATATCTGCCGAAGCTGGAGTTGATGATTTTCTTGCAGAGGCTACACCAGAAGGAAAACTAGAATTAATCAGAGAATACCAAAGAAAAGGTCATCTAGTTGCTATGACTGGTGATGGAACAAATGATGCTCCAGCTCTTGCTCAGGCTGATGTTGCTGTTGCTATGAACTCAGGTACACAGGCTGCAAAAGAGGCTGGAAATATGGTTGACTTAGATTCATCACCTACAAAACTTATAGATATAGTTCGCATTGGTAAGCAACTTTTGATGACAAGAGGTAGTCTAACTACTTTTTCTATAGCAAATGACCTGGCAAAATATTTTGCCATAATACCTGCCCTATTTTTAGGCTTGTACCCTCAACTTTCTGCGTTGAATATTATGAACCTTTACAGTCCACAAAGTGCTGTTTTGTCAGCAATAATATACAATGCTTTAATAATCATTGCTTTGATTCCGCTGGCATTAAAAGGTGTTAAATATCGTGAGGTATCTGCTGGCAAATTACTATCTAGAAATTTATTGGTATATGGACTTGGTGGCGTAATAACTCCATTTATTTTTATAAAAATAATAGATGTGTTATTAACTTCTGTTGGTCTAGTTTAATTTAGTAAGGAGGCATTAAAATGAAATCTATTTTTTGTAAAGGAGTATCATCCTTTATAATTTTCACCCTACTTTGTGGTGTTATATATACAGGGGCTATAACAGGTATTGCTCAAGCATTCTTTCCATCTAAGGCCAATGGCAGTATTATTGAAGTTGATGGAAAGAAGTATGGTTCAGAATTAGTTGCTCAACAATATACAGATGAAAAACATATGTGGGGGCGTATAATGAATATAGATACAAAAACATTTACTGACGAAAATGGTAATAAAGTATTGTACTCTACTCCATCTAATTTAAGCCCCTCTAGTGATAAATATGAAAAACTTGTAAAAGAAAGAGTTGATAAAATAAAATCATCTCATGAATATAATAAAAGTCAAGCAGTTCCCGTTGATTTAGTGACATGTTCTGGAAGTGGACTAGATCCTGAAATATCTTTAGCCGCTGCCAAGTATCAAGTTAAAAGAATTGCTGATAATAATAATATGACTGAATCACAAGTTAATGATATTATAAATAAATGTACTAATAAGCCATTTTTAGGAGTACTTGGTGAAACTACAGTAAATGTACTAAAGGTAAATTTAATGATAGATGGTATACTTTCATAAATTTAAATAAAAAGCAAAGCTTTTAAATAAAATTGCTTTGCTTTTTATACTGTAAAATGTTCATCAATTATTTATATAAGTTTAATAAATTAAAATTTAACATTATTTTAATATGAATCTTTATATAATTTTAATACAATTATATAAAACTATAATACATTAATAACACGTATTCTGTTAAGATTATAGCATAATTACATTTTGAGGTATTTATTATGATAGATAGAAAAATTAATCCAGATAAAATATTAAATAAAATAAACTATGAGGAGAGATCAAAAGGAAGAGGCCATCTTAAAATCTTTTTTGGATATGCTGCTGGTGTTGGTAAAACTTATGCCATGTTAAAAGCTGCCCATAAAGCAAAAGATTCTGGCATAGATGTAGTTGTTGGATATATTGAGCCTCATGCAAGACCCGAAACAAAAGAACTTTTAAAAGGCCTGGAGGTTATTCCAACACTTAATATAAAACATAAAAGCCTTAATTTGAATGAGTTCAACATTGATTTAGTCATAAAAAGAAATCCACAAGTTATATTGGTAGATGAATTAGCTCATACAAATGCTACTGGATGTCGCCATTTAAAAAGATATCAAGATATAAACGAACTCCTAAATTTAGGATTTGATGTTTATACTACTGTTAATGTTCAACACATAGAAAGCTTAAATGATATTGTATCTTCTATAACAAAGATTACAGTTCGTGAAAGAATACCCGACTATGTCTTCGATAATGCACATCAAGTAGAACTTGTAGATATAGAACCAGAGGAGCTTATTGAAAGGTTGAACGAAGGCAAAATATATGCACCAATGCAAGCTAGAAATGCATTAGTTAACTTTTTTAGCATTGAAAATCTAACTGCTTTAAGAGAAATTGCATTAAGAAGAAGTGCTGATAGAGTTAATAAAATTTCAGAAAAAGTAAAACAAAATGACGCTGCTAGTTATTTTACAGATGAGAAAATATTAGTTTGTCTATCTTCTTCTCCTACTAATAGTAAAATCATTAGGAGCGCAGCTAGAATGGCTTCTGCTTTTAGAGGAGAATTTATTGGCTTATTCGTTGAAACATCTGATTTAGATAATATGAAGGAAGAAGATAAAATTCGTTTAAGAAATAATATTCATTTAGCAGAACAACTAGGAGCTAAAATAGAAACAGTTACTGGAGATGATATAGCTCTGCAAATAGCTGAATTTGCAAGACTTGCAGGCATTTCCAAGGTAATACTTGGTAGAAGTAACAGCAGGAGAAAATACTTCTTTGGAAAATCACCCTTAACCGAAAGACTTACTTCTTATGCCCCTAACTTAGATATTTATATTATTCCCGATTCAGCATCATTTAGCTATTCTTCAAATGCACAGATTAATATTAAGTCCACAATAACATTAAAGGATTTATTTATATCTTTGTGTGTTTTAATATTAGCAACTATTATAAGTTTTGTATTTTTCTCTCTTGGTTTTAGTGAGTCTAATATTATAACTGTATATATTTTAGGTGTTTTAGTTACAGCAATACTTACAGAAAATACGTTACAAAGTATTATATCTGCATTTATAAGTGTCTTTGTATTTAATTTTTTCTTTACTGATCCGAGGTTTACTTTTAACTCTTATGATGCTGGCTATCCAGTAACCTTCGTTATTATGTTTATATCAGCATTTTTAACAGGATCTCTTGCTTCTAAGATAAAACGTCAAGCTAATCAATCTGCCTATATGGCTTATCGTACTAAGATTTTGCTTGAAACTAATCAGCTTTTACAACAAGAAAGTAAAAAAGAAGGAATTATTAAAGTTACAGCTATACAATTGGCAAAATTATTAAATAAAAATATTATATTTTATAATTCAGAAGATAATCAGTTATTAGATCCTATTATTTTTTCACCTGCCGAGTACGCTTGTGACACATCTAAGTTTATTACATCTAACGAAAAAGCTGTAGCTCAGTGGGTGTTTAAAAATAATAAACATGCAGGTGCAACTACAAACACACTAGGAAATTCTAAATGTTTGTATTTAGCAATAAGAGTTGGTAAAAGAGTTTATGGTGTAGTAGGTATTGCTTTAGAAAATGATTCTTTAGACTCTTTTGAAAATAATATTATGTTATCCATATTAGGCGAATGTGCTATTGCTTTAGAAAATAATTTTATAAGTAAGCAAAGAGAAGAAGCTGCCACTCTTGCAAAGAACGAGCAGTTAAGAGCTAATTTACTACGCTCTATTTCTCATGATTTACGAACTCCTCTAACTAGCATATTTGGCAACTCGGAAATGCTATTAAAAGACGAAAAAATTATTTCTAAGGAAAAAAGAGTTCAACTTTATTCTGATATTCATGAAGACTCTTTATGGCTAATTAATTTGGTAGAAAATTTACTTGCCGCTACTAAAATTGAAGATAATACAATGATTCTAAATATGAAGCCTGAACTTATGGAGGAAGTAATAAATGAAGCTCTTAGACATATTAAAAGAAAAAGCATAAATCACTTTGTAGAGGTTACTAGCTCACACGATATAATTTTTGCAAAAATGGATGCCAAATTAATAATACAAGTAATTATAAATATTGTAGATAATGCACTTAAATATACACCAGAAAACACCCATATTAATATTCATACACAAAAAAATGAAGATATGGTTTTAGTAGAAATTAGTGATGATGGTAATGGTCTGTCTGATAAAGATAAAGATAAAATCTTTGATATGTTTTACACTGTTAACAATCAAATTGTTGATAGTAAGCGTAGTTTAGGTTTAGGATTAGCTCTTTGTAAATCTATTATTTTAGCTCACGGAGGAGAAATAGATGTAAAAGACAACAAGCCTCACGGAACAATATTCTCATTTACATTACCATTGGAGGAGGTAAACTTACATGAATAAACCATTAATTTTAATAATAGAAGATGATAAAGCAGTTAAGAATTTAATATCAACTACTTTAGAAACACATAATTACAATTATCACACTGCTTCAAACGGTGAGTCTGCCATATTAGACGCAACTTCTAATAACCCTGATGTTATTTTTCTAGACTTAGGACTTCCTGATATAGACGGTATTGATATTATAAAAAAAATTCGATCCTGGTCTAATGTACCTATTATTGTAATAAGCGCAAGAAGTGAAGATAAAGATAAAATAGATGCTTTGGATGCAGGTGCAGATGACTTTATAACTAAACCATTTTCTATTGATGAACTTCTTGCAAGACTAAGAGTTACTTTGCGTAGATTAAATAACATGCAGTCTGCCACTACAGAAAGTTCAATTTTTAATAATGGTGATTTAAAAATTGACTATGCTAGCGGATGTGTTTATAAAAACAATGAAGAATTGCATCTAACGCCTATTGAGTATAAATTAATTTGTCTACTTGCTAGAAATGTTGGGAAAGTTTTGACTCATACTTATATGACAAAGGAAATTTGGGGAAGTTCTTGGGATAGTTATGTTTCTTCTTTAAGAGTTTATATGGCCACACTTCGAAAAAAAATTGAAACTGATACTTCTCATCCTCAGTATATTCAAACTCATGTAGGTGTTGGCTACAGGATGATAAAGATATAATAAAAAGGTCAAAGTGCTTACACTTTGACCTTTTTATTATATCTTATTATTTATGTTTCTATTTTGATTTTTTCTTAATAGTTGCTTGTGCAGCTGCAAGTCTAGCTATTGGAACTCTATATGGTGAACAAGATACATAGTTAAGTCCTGTCTCATAACAGAATTCTACTGATGTAGGATCTCCTCCATGCTCTCCACATATTCCAAGTTTAATATTATTACCTTTTTCTTCTCTTGCTAGTGTTGTTGCCATTTTCACTAATTTACCAACACCATTTTGGTCTAACACTTGGAATGGATCTTTTTCTAAGATTTCTTCATCCACATATTGACCTAAGAATTTTCCAGCGTCATCTCTAGAATACCCAAATGTCATTTGTGTTAAGTCATTTGTTCCAAATGAGAAGAAATCAGCTTCTCTTGCTATTTCATCAGCTATTAAACAAGCTCTCGGTATCTCTATCATTGTACCTACAGTATATTTTAAATCTACGTTGCTATCTTTTATAATTGCATTTGCTGTTTCAACTATAATATTTTTAACTACTTTAAATTCATTTAAAGCTCCAACAAGTGGTATCATTATTTCTGGTTCAACATTTAAACCTTCTTTATTAACTTCTATAGCAGCATTTATTATAGCTTTAGTTTGCATTACAGCTATTTCTGGATAAGTAACTGCTAGTCTACATCCTCTGTGGCCAAGCATAGGGTTAAATTCTGCTAAGTCCACTATTCTCTTTTTGATTTCACTAGCTTGAATATTCATATCCTTAGCTAATTGTTCTATTGTTTCATCATCATGTGGTAAGAATTCATGTAGTGGTGGATCCAATAGTCTTATATTAACCGGTCTGTCACCCATAACCTTGTATATATCAACAAAATCTTGTTGTTGCATAGGTAATAACTTATCTAATGCTTCAACTCTATCTTCAACAGTATTTGATAATATCATTTTTCTAACAGCAGGTATTCTATCTTCATCAAAGAACATATGCTCAGTTCTACAAAGTCCTATACCTTCTGCACCAAAATCAACAGCAGCTTTTGAGTCTCTTGGATTATCTGCATTAGTTCTAACCTTCATATCTCTAACTTCGTCAACCCAGTTCATTAATTTTTCAAAATTGCCTGTCATAGATACTTTTGTTTTAGCTACATCTCCTAAGTAAACAATACCTGTAGAACCATCTATAGATATGAAATCACCTTCTCTTAGAACTAAGTTGTCTCTTCTTACTTCTTTGGCTATTTCATCAACTTTTATTTCTCCACAGCCAGCGACACAACATTTACCCATACCTCTAGCCACAACTGCTGCATGAGAAGTCATACCACCTCTTGCAGTAAGTATACCTTGAGAACAAACCATTCCTTCTATATCTTCTGGAGATGTTTCTTGTCTAACAAGTATTACTTTTTCTCCGTTTTTTGAAGCTTCTACAGCCTCTTCAGCAGTAAAGTAAATTTTACCACTTCCTGCCCCTGGTGATGCTGGTAACCCTTTAGCTAAAACTGTAGCTTCTTTTAATGCTTTATCTTCAAACTTTGGATGTAATAATTGATCTAATTGCTTAGGCTCAACTCTCATTATAGCTTCTTCTTTACTTATTAAACCTTCTTCAACTAAATCTACTGCAACATTTATAGCAGATGCAGCTGTTCTTTTACCATTTCTAGTTTGTAAGAAGAATAATCTTCCTTTTTCTATAGTAAACTCAACATCTTGCATATCTTTATAATGATTTTCTAATTTTTTAACAGTATCTATAAACTGTTTGTAAATCTCTGGCATTGCTTTTTCAAGTGTAGCTATAGGTTCTGGAGTTCTTATACCTGCAACAACATCTTCACCTTGTGCATTTATTAAGTATTCTCCTAATAACTTGTTTTCTCCTGTTCCAGGGTCTCTTGTGAAAGCAACTCCTGTACCAGAAGTATCTCCCATGTTACCAAATACCATTGATTGTATATTAACTGCAGTTCCCAAATCATTTGGAATATCATTTAATCTACGATATACTATGGCTCTTGGGTTATTCCAAGATCTAAATACAGCTTCTACTGCTAACATTAATTGTTTTTTAGGCTCTTGTGGAAAATCTTCTCCAACTTCTTTTTTATATATTGCTTTATAGTCTTCTACTACTGATTTTAAATGATCACATGTTAAGTCTGTGTCAAATTTGAAATTATTTTCTTCTTTGTAGTTATTTAGAACATTTTCAAATTTGTATTTTGGAACTTCCATAGCAACATCAGAGAACATTTGTATAAATCTTCTATAACTATCATATGCAAATCTATCGTTATCAGTTGCTATTGCCAATGCTTTAACTGTATTATCATTCAATCCAAGATTTAATATAGTATCCATCATACCTGGCATTGATATAACTGCACCTGAACGAACAGACACAAGAAGCGGATTTTCTTCACTTCCTAATTGTTTGTTTAAATCTTTTTCTAGAGAAGATAACTTTTCTTCAATTTGGTTTATAATTTCTTGCTTTATTGTTTTGTTGTTTTCATAATAATCGATACATGACTCAGTTGTTATAGTAAACCCAGGAGGCACAGGAAGTCCTATTTTAGTCATTTCTGCTAAGTTAGCTCCTTTCCCTCCTAATAATGATTTCATTTCTTTACTTCCTTCATTAAAGCTATAAACGTATTTAACACTCATATCACGAATCCCCTTTGAAATATTTATTTATGCAAATCTTAAAAAGATTTTAATTAGCTGTGTGTATTTTTTTCTTTAAACCATTTTCTTTCATAATATCTATAATTAATCCAGCTGTTTCTTCTATTGCTTTATTGGCAACATTAATAACTGGACAAGATAGCTTCTTCATTACTTCTTCAGAGTAATCTAACTCTTCTAAAATTCTATCTAATTTAGCGTAATTTGCACTACTTGATAATCCAAGAGCTTTAAGTCTTGCTTGTCTTATCTCATTAAGTTTTTCTGGTGTGTTAGTAAGTCCTATTATTTTTTTAGGATTTATTTCATATATTTCTTTTGGTATTGGTATTTCTGGTACTAAAGGAATATTTGCTACTTTTATATTTCTATTTGCTAGGTACATACTAAGTGGAGTTTTTGAAGTTCTTGATATACCAACTAGTACTAAATCTGCCTTTAATACTCCTCTTGGGTCTTTACCATCATCATACTTAACAGCAAATTCTATAGCCTCTATTCTTCTGAAGTATTCTTCATTCATTCTTCTGATTATACCAGGCTCTCTCTTTGGAGATGCGCCTATTTTTTCTGTTAATATATTTAATATTTGAGACATTAAGTCTACACAGTGTAAATTTTCTTTTGAACAGAAATTTTCAACAATATCGCCTAAATGTTCACTTACTAGAGTATAGACAACTATAGCATTTTCACTTTTAGCACTTTCTAAGATTTCAAGAAGAACTTCCTTGCTAGACACATAAGGAAATCTTCTTATATCGTAAGTTTCTTCTTTTATATCAAACTGCGATATGGCTGCCTTAGCAACTTGTTGTGCAGTCTCCCCTATTGAATCGGATATTGCATATAATATAAAACTCTCCATATTCTCCTCCTTAATTGTCTACAATCTCTAAAAATAATTTTGTAATGTTTGTTTTTGATATTTTTCCTATTACCTTGATTTTATCATCTATATTTTCAACTACTGGAATAGAATCTATTTCATGCTCTATTATTTTTTTAGCTACTAAGATAACACTGTCTTCTTTTTCTACTGTAATAATATTAGGAGTTCTAGTCATTATCATTCCTATAGGCATTTTATTCATATCTGCACCACCTATAGTTGCCTTTAATAAATCTTTTCTTGATACTATACCGCATAAACCTTCATCATCATCTATGATAAAAATACTTCCCACATCTGATAAAAACATATTTACTATTACTTCATATAAACTATCATCTTTTTTTGCTATTACAGGAATACTCATGATATCTTCAACCTTTTTATTTTTCATGTCGTTTCCTACTAAGTTAAGTTTATTTATTCCCGAATAAAAGTAACCTACTTTTGGTCTAGCATCTAATATTCCCGTCATTGTTAGGATTGCTAAATCTGATCTTAACGTAGCACGAGTAACATTTAATATAGAAGCAATTTGCTCACTTGTTATAGGTTCATCTTCTTTTACTATTTCTATTATCTTTTGTTGTCTTTGATTTAGTTGAATGACAATCACCTTCTTTCAATATGCTATACTTTATCTCCGTTACACCTTATATAGTATATTATATATCCATATATGCTATTGTGTAAATAGATTTTTTCATTATTTATGATATATTTTTTAATTATTTTCATCATGTATGTACTTAGTTTTTACTGTACCATTAATATTAATACACACTATATCAATTTATACATAGTATTTGTGTTACACTAAATATCCTAAGCAAAAAATGCCTTCCTTTATTTTGGATTCAAAAGGAAGGCCAGTATTTTTATATAATTGTTTATTTATAAACTATCTTAGATAAATCACAAATAGTAAGCATTGTGCTGTAAATTTGTTTTAATAATCCAAGTCTATTTTCTTTTATTGCTTCATCTTTGTCCATTATCATTACATTGTCAAATAAATTATCAACTAATGGTCTTAGTATAGCGAAAGCATCTAAAGCTTCATTATATTTTTTATCTGCCAACAAAGCCTCCACATTTGATTTTATTTCATTAAATCCATTATTTAATTTAATTTCTGCATCTTCTTTTAATAGTTCTTCTTTAACTATATCAGTAGTTGCCTTCTCTGCTAAAGTAGAAACTCTGTTGAAAGCAGTTAACATTTCAACTAGTTCATCTTTTTGAAGCCATCTATTTAGTTCAAGAGCTCTTGTATGTATATCTGATATATCATCTAAATTACTATTTAATACTGCATCTATGACATCATATCTTATTCCTAAATCTTTGAATAGATTTTTAACTCTCTCAACAAAGAATTCAACTATTTGAGAAGCTACTTCTTCTTTATTAAATTCTAAACTAGAATAGTTATCTAGTGCTGCATTTATTAAATTATTTAAGTTAACAGATAATTTTTTATCTAATAATATAGAAAGTATTCCTAAGGCTTGACGTCTTAGAGCATAAGGGTCTTGAGATCCTGATGGCTTAATTCCTATAGCAAAAAATCCTGCTATTGAATCTAGTTTGTCAGCTATAGATAAAGCTATACCTGCATTAGTTTTTGGTAATATATCACCTGCAAATCTTGGTAGATAATGCTCAAATATACCTTGGCATACTTCTTCATTTTCTCCACTTACTTTTGCATAATCCCTACCCATTATACCTTGAAGTTCAGTAAACTCGAATACCATATTAGTTACAAGGTCAGCTTTACAAAGTTTAGCTGCTCTTGAAGTATTTTGGGCACTCTCAGTCATATTTAATTCATCAAGTATAACTTTAGATAATTTTTCTATTCTTAATGTTTTATCATAAACTGTACCAAGTTTAGCTTGGAATACTACTGTATGTAATTTATCAACAAAACTTTCTAAAGACTTTTTAGTATCTTCATTGTAGAAGAATAAAGCATCTGCAAGTCTAGCTCTAAGAACTTTCTCATTCCCAGCTTTAACTAAATCTATTCTATTAGAATCACCATTTCTAACAGCTATAAAGTTTGGTAATAATTTTCCATCTTTTAATACTGGGAAGTATCTTTGATGTTCTTTCATTGGTGTAGTTACAACTTCTTTTGGTAACTTAACATATTCTTCGTCAAACTCACCATAAAAAGCTGTTGGATATTCTACTAAGAATGTTATTTCTTCTAGTAAATCATCATCTAATTCAACTTCTCCACCTAAAGAATTAGCTACTTCTATAGCTTGTTCTTTTATCATTTCTTTTCTTTTATGTTGATCTAATACCACAAAGTTCTTTTCTAATTTTTCAAAATAATCTTCTATTGAATTTACTTCAAATTCTTTTTCTCCTAAGAATCTATGACCTTTAGTAATATTAGAAGATTTTATCCCCTCTAGGTTTACCTCTAGTACTTCATTATTTAATAATGTAACCATCCATCTTATTGGTCTAGCAAATCTCATGTTTTTACCACCCCAACGCATTGCTTTAGGGAAAGTTACATTTTTAATAGCTTCAGGAATTATATTTTTTAACACTTCTTTAGTATCTTTTCCTTCTTGCTTAATTGTACTAAATAAGTATTCAGCATTTCCTACTTGCTTAAAGTATACCTTTTCTGGGTCTAAACCTTTACTTCTCATAAACCCAAGAGCAGGTTTTGTAAAGTTTCCTTCATCATCTACTGCTATTTTTTTAGCAGGCCCTTTAACTTCTTCCTCTAAGTCACTTGCTTTATCAGCTAAGTCAACTATAACAAAAGTTAATCTTCTTGGAGTTGCATACTTTTCTATTTTGTTAAAACTTACTCTTTCATCTTTAAGTAACTTACTTAAATTATTTTCTATTTGATCTAATGTAGTTTGTCCAAATCTTGATGGTAATTCTTCTACCCCAATCTCTAATAAAAGGTAATTATTCATTATTTGTCACCTTCCTTTAATAGTGGATATCCCATTTCTTCTCTTTGCTTAACATAAAGTTCAGCCACAGCTTTTGCCATGTTTCTAACTCTACCTATAAATGATGCTCTTTGACTTACACCTATAGCTCCTCTAGCATCTAATGTATTAAAAGTATGAGAACATTTTAACACATAGTCATATGCTGGTACTACAAGTCCTCTTTCTATTATTCTTAATGCTTCTTTTTCATATATATCAAATAAGTTAAACAACATATCTGCATCGCACTCATCAAATGAATATGTACTATTTTCAAATTCTGCTTTTTTAAACACATCACCATAAGTTATACTATCGTTCCACTTTAAATCATAAACACTGTCAACGTCTTGTATATACATGGCAAGTCTTTCTAATCCATATGTTATTTCTCCAGTTTCTAACTCACATTCTATTCCTCCAACTTGTTGGAAATATGTGAATTGAGTAACTTCCATACCATCTAACCAGACTTCCCATCCAAGCCCCCAAGCACCAACAGTAGTTGATTCCCAGTTATCTTCAACAAATCTTATATCATGTTCTAATGGATTAATTCCTATAGCTTCTAAACTTTTTAAGTATAATTCTTGTATGTTTTCTGGAGATGGCTTTAGAATAACTTGAAATTGGTGATGTTGATATAATCTATTAGGATTTTCTCCATATCTACCATCTGCAGGTCTTCTTGATGGTTCTACATAACAAACACTCCATGGTTCTGGACCTAATGATCTTAAGATAGTGTTTGGATTCATTGTTCCTGCACCTTTTTCCACGTCATAAGGTTGCATCATGATACATCCTTGCTTAGACCAGTAACTTTGAAGTGCTAGTATCATATCTTGAAAATTCATATTAATACCTCCTAAATTTAATTTCTTAACTATTTATAGCAATAAGGCCTTCCGTATCCACGAAAGGCCTTTTAATACTTCGTTTATATTTGTAAGAATAACAAAACATAAAAAATTTGTCAATAAACTAGCTCATTATTTGTTATTCTTCATCCTTTTTTTCTCTGTAGTCGTTTTTATTAAGATCAATTATAACTTCGTCATTATCACATTCATTTTTATCTTCTGTGTTTTTATTTTTCTTATCAACAGCTTGTTTTACATCTTTAGCAGCTGAACTTACCATATCTTTAATAATATTCAATTTTTCTTCGCTAAATTCGCCTAAATCAACTGTTGTGCCTTCATCTTCATTTTCAATTTTTATTCTATATTTTGCAAGTACTGATGCTGATAAACCTATTAATGATAATATCGGTGCAAATACTACTCCAACAACTCCTACAGTAATAGGTATATTCATTATTATTTTTCCATTTTTTTCAATAACTATACGTATAACGCTACTTTTTCTTAAAAGTTCTGTTACTTCTTCTTTTATTTTATCTGAGTCTTTTCCAAATACATCTTCAAATGATTTTTTATCTTTATCCTCTTGTGAACCTGTAGAATTGTCTTGTAGTAAAATTATAGCATCAACCACATCTCCATCACATTTTTCAAGAGCCTCTTTTACTTGAGAATAAGTTACTCCTGGCACTCTTTCCATCACCTGATCAATGGCTTCAATAGTTATTTTACTCATTTATTCCACTCCCTTTTTATTTAGACTTTTTAAAACATTCAATGATTTTTCGTTTATACTTCCTAAATATTCGTTCATGTAAATTTTTAAAATCTTATTTAGCTCATTTATTAGATATTTAGATACTTTAGCTTTTGAACATAAAAGCATATCATTTTTTAATATATAGTCCATTAGATTTGCTGTAGTTATATTCATCCTTAAGTTATGTTGGAAATTATCACTACACCTTTCACATAATATTCCACCTTCATATATATTAAATGCAGGATTTTTAAAATTATTATTGTTACAACTTACACATTTATTAACAATAGGCTTAAATCCTACATAATCTAAAAATTTAAGTTCAAAGCATAAGCTCACGTATTCCATATCTATATTTTCTTCACAAAATAAGTAAAGAGTTTGAGCCAGCGATATAAACAGTCTGTTATTAGATTGATTATCAACAACAAAATTGTCTAATAATTTTAGTATATGCGTTGCATAAGAAAAAGCCTCAAAATTATAAGATAAGTTATAAAAACTTTTTATAATTTCACTTTGGGTTACTCTATACATATTTCCTTCTTTTTTTAATGTAAAGTTAGAATATGCAAATATTTGCGAAGAGGACAATAAAGAACTTTTACTTTTCTTTGCGCCTCTAGCTATTGCAGCTATCTTTCCCAGCTTTCTAGTATATATAGTTAATATTAAATCATTCTCTTTATATGTGACTGATTTAAGCACTATACCCTGGGTGTTTAATATTACCATTACTTATCTCCCTTTTATTCTTTCTTTTTAAGTAAGGCTTTATGATTATTAATATACAAGTAAGCTTCTATACTTCCACTTTTTTTAAAAAATTGCCAACATATATTGTGCATATTATTACCCCCTTCTTACATTATTTATAATATTTTTCGTAAGAATGATGGAAATAATTCATATCTTTTAAAAACAATTTTTTACAGGAATATAGTTACTATTAAGAAAAATATACATATTCCTATAAAATCAAGTATTACAGAAATTAGAGGTGCAGATACTATAGATGTATCTATATCTAATTTTTTTAATAAAGCAGGGACAAAGGCTCCAATAGTAGCTCCAAATATCATATTTATCATTATTGCTATTCCCACAAGTAAAGCAATATTTTCATTGTTAATTATAATATATGTTCCAGCTCCTCCTATCAGTCCACATAATGCACCTGTTATTATACCTACTAAAATTTCTTTTAGTGTGTTATTTAAAGATGTCATATCTTTATTTGATAAGGTCATTATTGTTATAGATGATGATTGCATACCTATACTTCCACCTAAACATAAAATAACAGGCAAGAAGAAAAGTATATTTACATAGGTTGAATCTGCTCCAACAAAATCTAGTTTCGTTAAAAGTATTGTTGATAATAATCCCATTATTAGTATTATTATTAACCATGGCATTCTAGCTCTAACAGAGGATGTTACTTGTTGAAGTGGTGTGGCATTTTGATCTTCTGCCACATCTCTTTCGTGTTCTGAAGAACCTGCTAACTTATATAAGTCTTCACTTGCCTCTTCTTCCATAACATCTATAATATCATCTACTGTTATTATCCCCTTTAATACTCCTTGTTTATCTATTACTGGTATGGCAATTAAATCATATTTTGATACTAATCTAACTGCTTCTTCTCTATCTTCATCTACATCTATTGAAATAATATTTTCACTCATTAAATCTTCTACAATAACTGAATCTCTTGCTGTTATTAATTCTCTAAGAGATAAAACACCAACTAGTTTTTCATCGTTATCTACTACGTAAATATAATATATTGTCTCTGCATCTAAAGCATTTTCTCTCATGTGATCTATTGCTTCTTTTGCAGTCATATTTTTATTTATTTCAATATAACCAGGAGTCATTATACCACCAGCTGAATCTTCATCGTATACTAATAATTCTTTAACATCATCAGCATCCTCTTTACTTAAAAGATTCATTATTTTATGTCTTTCTTCTTCTTCTATTTCGCTCAAAATATCTGTTAAATCGTCTAATGACATTTGTTCTAATATATTTCTGCCATGTTCTTGGTCTATATTAGACAATATTGATTTAAAGAAATCTGGACCACTTTCTTCCAAAATAGAAGCAGACATATCTATTGGCAATACTTCAAATAATTTTATTTGCATATCTTCATCTAAATTTTCCATTACATCGAAAATATCCATAATATGATATTCTTCTAGTAATTCTATTAGATCTAATAATTTATTATTTTCAAGTAAGGATATAACATCCTTTAACAAATCCCTGGAATCTTCTTGTTTCTTATCCATATAATCCACCTTTATTTATCATTGTAACCAAAATCACTTATGTAATTTTGAGAGTTTCTCCAATTTTCTTTTACTTTTACCCATAATTGAAGATTAACTTTAGCTCCTAAAAGCAATTCCATATCTTCTCTTGCTGACTTTCCTATTCCTTTTAGTTTTCTACCATTCTTTCCTATAATTATACCTTTATGTGAACTTCTTTCGCAACAGATAACCGCAGAAATATCTATGATGTTTTTATCTTCTCTAAATTTCATTCTTTCTATTTCTACTGCTACACCATGAGGAACTTCATCATGGACAAAGTGTAGTACTTTTTCCCTAATTAACTCAGAAACTAAAACTCTTTCTGGTTGATCAGTTATCATATAGTCTGGGAAATACTTAGGTCCTTCTTCAAGGTAACCTTCTATTACCTTTAGTAATTCTTTTACATTTCTACCTTTTAATGCTGATAGTGGCACAATTTCTTTGAATATGCCTTCCTCATTATATAATTTCATTAAATTAAACAAATCAGCTTCTTCTATTAAATCCATTTTATTTATTACTAATACTACAGGAGTTTTTATATTCCTTAAATCTTCTATTATTTTTTTATCTCCTGGTCCTATTTTTTTAGATTCATCAACAACAAACAAAACTACATCTACATTTTTAAATGCATCTGTTGCTTGACTTACCATAAACTCACCTAGTTTAGTTTTAGGTTTATGTATTCCTGGTGTATCTAAAAATACGATTTGGCAATCTTCATTTGTGTATACTGCCTGTATTGTATTTCTTGTTGTCTGAGGTTTATCACTCATTATGGCGATTTTTTCACCTATTACATTATTCATTAATGTAGATTTACCAACATTTGGTCTACCTACTATACTTACAAAGCCTGATTTAAACATTTATGATTCTCCTAACTTTTCTTTATGATTGTTTATATTATTGTTCATTTTTTCCTAGGTTTATATATCTATTCATTTCACTAATATTTTTTATAAAAATTAAATAAACATCTAATATTATAACACATTTTAGTAAAAGTTAATTATTTTTAATTGGAAAACTAACATAGCCACTAAAATACCCAATAATGCACCTGCAACCGTCTCCCAAAATGTATGTATCTTACCTTCTATTCTACTTTGCGCCACTAATATTGCCATAACATAAGCTAGTGCTGATACTAAAGGTCTTTCTATTAACATTGTTATAGATGTAGCTACTGCAAAGGCAAGAGCTGAGTGCCCACTCGGCATTCCGCCTTTTAACGGTGTTCCTGTAGATGTTAATGCTTTTACTACTACAACAGATATTAATACTAATACAATACATATTAATGTAACATGGGGGTCTGATTTTCTAATGGTAAATATTAAGGATTTAGATAAATCCGTGAATTTATCATAAAATATAAGATAACCTACTGCTACTGCATTCAAAGCCGATATTAATACGCCTCCTGCAGCCACATCTTTTGCTATTTTAGCTAGCTTATGATATTTATCTGTAACTAAGTCTACTGTATTTTCTATAGCAGTGTTAAACATTTCAGCTATTATAACTAGAGAAATAGATAATATTAATATCATCATCTCCAGTTTACTTAAATCAAAACGCGAACTTACAATTAGCACCGCAACTGCTATAAAATAATGTATTTTCATATTTCGTTCATATTTAAATGTATATAATATACCCTGAATAGCTGCATTAAATGCTTCTATAATACTAGGGCGAGTTTTTTTATCTTTCATAAAAATTACTCCCTTGTTATACCAAGCTTATTTAAGATAAGTTCTTCCTTTTCTCTCATTTCTTTTGTATTTTCTTCTGTGTCATGATCGTATCCTAATAAATGAAACATACTGTGACATACTAAAAAACACACTTCTCTTTCAAAACTATGGTTATATTCTCTACTTTGTTCAAAAGCTCTTTCTAAGGAAATAACTATATCTCCTAAAGATTCTTCTCCAAAGTCTACGTCAAATTCTTCATCTACCAAAAGAGGAAATGATAATACATCTGTAGGTCTATTTACCCCTCTAAACTCTCTATTTAATTGATGTATTTCTTTATTGTCAACAAAAGATAAACTTACTTCGTAGTCGTCATCATAACCTTCATAATCTAAACACTCTGATATAATATCTTTTATTTTTTCTATTAGTTCTTCTTTAACTTCTAATTTGTCTTGTCTATTGTCTATTATTAATTCCATTTTTTCACCTTCTATTATCGCCTTATTTTTTTGTACTGTTATCTTTTATTTTGGTCTCTTGTTTTTTATTTAAGTTAAATTCTTCTTTTTTCTCAAATTTTTCATACGCTCTAATTATTCTTTGAACTAACTCGTGTCTTACAACATCCTTTTCACTTAGAGCAATACTTCCTATCCCACTTACATTAGAGAGTATTTTTGTAGCCTGAACTAATCCACTTTTTTTATTATTTGGAAGATCAGTTTGAGTTATATCTCCAGTTACTACAGCTTTTGAGCCAAAACCAAGTCTTGTTAAAAACATCTTCATTTGTTCTGGTGTAGTATTTTGGGCTTCATCTAGTATAATAAATGCATTATCCAAAGTTCTACCTCTCATAAAAGCTAGTGGTGCTACTTCTATTGTTCCTCGTTCTAAGTATTTATTAAATCTATCAGGTCCTAGCATATCAAATAAAGCGTCATATAAAGGTCTTAAATAAGGATCTACTTTATCTTTCATATCTCCAGGCAAAAAACCTAAACTTTCCCCTGCTTCAACAGCTGGTCTTGTAAGGATTATTCTACTTACCTCATCATTTTTAAAAGCTCTTACTGCCATAGCTACAGCCAAATAAGTTTTTCCTGTTCCTGCTGGACCAATTCCAAAGGTTATATCATTATTTCCAATCAGGTCCACATATTCTTTTTGGCCTAAAGTTTTAGGCTGTACAGGATTTCCTTTTTTGGTTAAAACTATTACACCCTCTAGCTCTTTTATCTTTTTTTCACTTCCTTCTAATAATAGTCCCAAAGAGTAGGTAATACTTTGCTTGTCTAAAGACTTGCCTTTAGACACTGAATCATGTAATTCATTCATTAATCTAAGTGCCAAGCCTACATTTTTTTCTTCTCCCATTAGCACTATATTACCTTCTCTTAGTATCACATCTATATTTAAAGCATTTTCTATTAATTTTATATTTTCGTCAAAATTCCCAAATAATTCTCTTTCAAATTTTTCTTCTGATACTATAAATTTTTTTTGTATAATCAATTGAAATATTCCTCCTTAAGTGATATACAGTATATTAATTTTCTTTATCTTTATCATTAGTCTTAATATCTTCTTCTTTAAATTCATTTCTTATATCATTAATAGGTCTATTTTGTGGATTTGAACTCTTTTGTTCTCCTTCTTCTTGCTTTTTCTTTTCTAGATTAGACTTAATTATTGCTTGTGCTTCACTTTTACTTAATATATCAAGCTGGGCTATATCTTCACTTGTAGTTACTGTGACTACATATTCTACCATACTTTTATTTACATTATATTTATCCTTGGAATCTACTATCCTTGCTGATACTGGAATCTTATAATCTAACTCTTTTAGCACTGATGATGATAATTCTTCTTTTACTTTTTCAACATCTATTTTATTTTCAACTTTTTTTACTTCATAAAAAGTACTTACTATTATTTTCACAGGAAATGTATAATCTCCTACTTTAAGCTCATGTGTTTTATTTTCAATTTCATAGTCCTTATATTTTATATTTCTCAATATTTTATATTTCTTATCATAGAAACTTATGGTATAAACTTTTTTCTTATTATCAGTCCTTTGATTTTTAATATCTATGTAATTTGAAGATTTTTTTGCTTCATAAAAAGTCGTTGCCCACACTTCTGGTAAAGCTGTTGTATTTGCTCCATTAACTAGAACATCTCCTTTTTTTACTATGTCACCTTCTTCAACAAGAGCTTCCCCACTTCTAGGTACTACTTTTTCTATTATACCATCTTTTGTTGCTATAATATTACAATAATTAGAGTTTTCCTTGGAATTTTGACTTCCGTCTTTTTTTGTTATATTTACAAAAATATTAGTTCCTTTAACATTTATTGATACATATGCAATTTGATTAAATTTAACCATTATATTTTCTCTTACAACTTTTCTGTCTATGCTCTTTTTGTATACTCCTGGTTTAACTCCTTGTATGTAGAGCTCCTTTTTTAGAGCCACTTTGTCTATTCCCTCTGGAATTGTAATATACACATCTGTAACAAACTGGGATGTGGACATTAATATGATTAAAGAAATTATTGCACATATAACCATACCTCTATAAGTATATATTCTTCTAGCAATAAAAGGAATGCCTGTCTGTTTTTTAACCTTAATATTAAACTTGTTACTTCTATGAATTTTTTTTAACCTTTTAAAATTTTCTCTATCAATATTAAATTCAATTTTAGTTTTTTCCATCCTATTTACATTGTAAACATATATTTTATTTCTTATAAGGTAATTTAGAAAGCTTTCTGTATCAAGTCCTTCTACAACAATTGTATAATATCCTCTTATGAAACTTATCACTACTATCTCCTCCTAATCAACATACTCTAGGGAGTATATAAGCCCTTTTATTCCAATCTCTTCTGTTTCTATATACTTTAATAAAAGTTTATCCCCAGTTATTTTTATTGTTTTAACTTTTGTCTTTATTTTAATTAAACTAGTATCATAAGTTATAATTGATAAATAATTTTCTATTTTAATAAATGTATTGCTTACTAAAGTAACTGTTGGTTGCGTCACTTTCAAATCTGGCGATATATCCATAATGAAAATCCCCTCCTCCTTGTATATTCTATTAATGTACCTCCTTAAAATTTCATATCTTTTTGTATTTTCATATAAAAAAAACTGAGAATACTCTCAGCATTTTTTATTTCATTTCTCTACTTATTTATAAACCATATGAAATAATTAAGAACTAGAGCATAAATCAACCACAGAATATATGGTATATTTAAATAAGAAGCAATTGGTTTAATCTTATAAAACTTATAAACCATAATTAATACAAAAACAAAGAGTAGTATTAAGTCTACTAACGCTGTTAATCTAAGTTGAAATCCAAAAAATAAGATAGACCACAAGAAATTTAAACCTAATTGAACCCAATAATAAAACATAGCATCTTTTATTTTTGTTTCATTTTTCTTTTGTGATAATATTATGTAAGAGGATGTTCCCATTAATATGTATAACACAGTCCAAACAATAGGAAATACTATACCTGGAGGTGCAAACCCCGGTTTAATAAGTTCATGATAATATGTTATAGTATCTACTCCACTTATAGCTTGGGCTAAAATACTACTCAAATACCCAACAAGTAATGGGATTAATACGCAACAGATATACTTTTTAACTTCTTTTACTGATATAATCAACTTCCTCCCTCTCTTTCACTTATTATTCATATTTATTTCTATTAAATAAATATGAACAACAACAAGTTATTATGATTATTAATTAATTACAGCACAAAAAAACCTAGAGATTTCTCTCTAGGTTTTTATCTATTGTAAATTTTTCTTTACTAACTCATTTATTAGTTTTCCATCAGCTCTGCCTTTTACTTTAGGCATGATTGATGTCATAATTTTTTTCATATCTTTCATAGAAGTAGCTCCTACTTCAGATATAGTAGAAATTACAATTTTATTTAATTCTTCTTCGCTTAATTGTTGAGGTAGGTACTCTTTTAAAACTTCTATTTCTGCTTCTGCCTTGCTCACTAAATCTTCTCTCCCAGCTTTTAAAAACTCTTCACGAGAATCTCTAGTCTGCTTTAATTGCTTTGCAATAAGATCTACTATTTCATCGTCTCCTAATTCAACTCTATTATCAACTTCATATTGTTTAATAGAAGCTCTAATAAGAGTTATAACAGACTTCTTAATAGCATCTTTATTTTTCATAGAAGATTTTAGATCTTCTTGTAACTTTTGTTTAAGGGACATTCCCCTCACCTCTTTATTTCTATTTACTATTTCTTAGCGTTTTTTCTTCTAGCTGCTTCAGCTTTTTTCTTACGTTTAACACTTGGCTTATCATAGTGCTCTCTTTTTCTCACTTCTGACATTATGCCAGACATTGCACATTGACGTTTAAATCTTCTTAAAGCACTGTCCAATGATTCATTTTCTCTTACTCTTACTTCTGACATTCTTTTTCCCTCCCTCCGATTGCGCGAATTATGCTGGGACTGTAATCTGATTATATCTGCATCACTGCATTACAACCTCACACTTTGTTTATTATAAACTAAAATTAAATTTTTATCAAGTATTTAATTATTTATAATTTTAATTTATTCAAGAAAAAATTATTTCTTATCAGCTTCATAATTAGGTAGTTTTTTACCTGCTAATATGTGATAGTGAAGGTGTTTTACTTCTTGTCCTCCGTCACTTCCACAGTTATTAATTATTCTAAATCCAGCATCACTAAAACCTTTATCTATAGCTATTTTATTTATAACAGAGTGAATGTGTGCAACAATTTCAATTTCTTTATCTGAAATATCTATTATACTATCATAATGTTTTTTTGGAACAACTAATATATGATATGGCGCCACAGGATTTATGTCATTAAAAGCTAATACCTTATCATCTTCATATACTTTGTCACAAGGTATATTTCCATCTATTATTTTACAAAATAAACAATCCATCTTTCCACCTCCTCACTATTGATTATAACCCTAAAATTCTACATGTTACACTAAAATTCCTTCTACATATTCATCTTTTACTTCTGTAATTTTAACTTTCAGTATTTTTCCACAAATATCTTCATTATAATTAACAAAAGTTTTTAAATAATTAGGAGTTAATCCTTCATATTTATTTTCTTCAGTTTTTTGTTCAAATAATACTTCAAATTCTTTACCAACCATTCTTGATGCGAATTTTTCAAAGTTTTCTTTATTTAACTGTAAAAGTTTTTCACTTCTTTCATGTTTAATTTGTGGAGAAATTTGATCTTTCATATCTGCAGCTTTAGTTCCTTTTCTTGGTGAATACTTGAATATATGCATTTGTGATAACTCAATATCTTTTAAGAAATTGTAAGTTTGTTCAAATTCTTCTTCTGTTTCACCAGGGAAGCCAACTATTACATCAGTAGTTATTGTTACGTTAGGAATTTCACTTCTCAATTTATCAACTATTTCTTTATATTCTTCAGTTGTATATCTTCTGTTCATTCTTTCTAATGTCTTATCACATCCACTTTGTAGTGATAAATGATAATGAGGCATTACTTTTTCCATTTTAGATACTTCATTTACAAATTCGTCTGTAAATAATATAGGCTCAACAGAACTTGTTCTTATTCTTTTTATTCCATCTATTTCATTTATTTTCTTAATTACATCTAAAAGACTCGCTTGTTCTTCTTTTAAATCTTTTCCATAAGAAGCTACATGTATACCTGTAAGTACCACTTCTTCGTACCCATTTTCAGCTAAAGTTTTAGCTTCATTTACTATACTTTCCATATCTCTACTTCTTACTTTTCCACCTCTTGCGTAAGGTATTATACAGTAAGTGCAGAATCTATCACATCCATCTTGTATTTTCATAAATGCTCTAGTTCTACCATTTGATTGGCTTATTTCTATTTCTTCAAAAGCTCTAACCTTCATTATGTCATCAACTGTAGAAGCTTTTCTATCTCCTTGTACAACTTCTAGTTTTTTTATTTCATCAACGATAGTTCTTCTCTCATTAGTTCCCATAACCAAGTTTACTTCTTCTATTTCAAGTATTTCTTCTGGGGATACTTGAGAATAACATCCAACAACAGCTATTATAGCATTTGGATTTTTCTTTTTCATTCTTCTTATATATTGACGTGACTTTCTATCACTCATATGTGTTACCGTACATGTGTTTATAACATAAACATCTGCAAAGTCTTCGCTACCAACTTGTTCATATCCGTCTTCTTTGAACATTTCAAGCATAGCTTCTGTTTCATATTGATTCACTTTACATCCTAAAGTATAAAAAGCTACTTTTTTCATTATATATTTCCTCCTAAGTCACTTAGCTCATATAAAACTATGGAAGAAGCAACTACAGATGCGGTTTCTGTTCTAAGTATTCTAGGTCCTAGAGAAACTACTTTTCCATCTATATTTTGAATTTTTTCAATTTCTTCTTCTTCAAATCCACCTTCTGGTCCAACAAAAATTCCAATTGTATTTGCACGACAATCCTTTAAGCCTTCCTTTACAGAAATTGTTCTTTCATTTTCATAAGGACAAAGATTTAAATCATTATTTTTCATATCTTCTAGGGCCTCTTTAAAAGTTAAAACTCCTGTAAGTTTTGGGATTTTTCCTCTTTTACTTTGCTTAGCTGCTTCATAAATGATTCTTTCCCATCTTTCAATCTTTTTGTCTTCTTTTTTATTGTCTATTTTAGTTACACTTCTTTTGGTTTGTACTAAAACTATTTCATCTACACCTATTTCTGTTAGTTTTTGAAGTATTAACTCCATTTTAGTTCCTTTAGGCATACCTTGATATAGCTTGATTTTTAAATCAGATTCACGTTTTATATTTGCTTTTTCAATTATGTCTAATAATATACTGTCTTTATTTATTTCTTTTATTTCACAAATATACTCATTATTATCCATATCACATACTTCTAATTTGTCACTTTCTTTACATCTAAGAACTCTAGAAATATGCTTAACATCTTCACCTTCGATAATACAAGTATTTTGTTCTAAATTAATGTTATTTTTAGGCGTGAAAAATCTATCCATAATTTCACCTACTTAAGTTTTGATACTATAGCTGACCATTCACCAAGTTTTACTATCTCAACTATCTCAAATCCATTTTTTTCTAAAGACTCTACAACTTCATCTATTTTAGCATGAATTATCCCTGATGATATAAACACTCCATCTTCACTTAAGAATTTACTTACATCATTTGCTAATATTTTTATTATATCTGCTATTATATTAGCAACAATTACATCTGCTTTCCCTTCTACAACTTCAAATAAGCTACCGTGTTTTACAACAACTTTGTCTGATACATTATTTAGTTCACAGTTTTCTTTAGAAACTTTCACTGCTACTTCATCCAGATCTCCTGCAACAACTTCTTTCCCTCCAAGTTTAGCTGCAGCTATTGCAAGTATTCCACTACCACATCCTATATCAAATACTCTTTTACTTTCATCAACATATTTTTCTAATTCTCTAATACACATTGAAGTTGTTTCATGGGTTCCCGTACCAAAAGCCATTCCTGGATCTAACTCTATTATTAAATCACCCTCTTGCTTATCATAATCTTCCCAAGTAGGTTTCACTACAATTTTTTGCCCAATCTTTGTTGGCTTATAATACTTTTTCCACTCATTTGCCCAATCTGACTCATTAACATCACTTAAAGAAACAGTTCCTTCACCTATGTCTAAGCCAAAAGATGGTAGTAGTGATATTTTAGCTTTTATAGTTTCAACAAGTTCTAATACATTTCTTTCCTCAGGTATATATGTTTTTATTAATACTCCATCTTGATTGCTTTTATTAAATACTTCTTCTTCTACATAATCCCAATCCAATTCATTTTTCTTTTGGAATAGGAAGTCTTTAGGGTCTTCAATCATTACCCCTCCACATCTTTCTTCTAATAATATATTACTTATAGCTTCAACAGCTTCTGTCGTTGTTTTCACTGTTACTTCTGTCCAATTCATATGTAAACCTTCTTTCAATAATTTAATACTTTTTCATGAATTTTATTATATCATAATTATTCTCTTTTATAATATTGTTTTATACATATAATAGTCATAATCATATAAAAAATCCCTCCAATATGATTATAATTGGAAGGATTTTTTATATATTTCTACTTCTTTTTTAAATTTTTAAAGAAGCCATCTATTTTGTCACTTAAACTTTTTTGCCTTTCATGCACCTCTTCGCCACACTCTTTAGCAAATTGTCTTACTAGTTCTTTTTGTTTGTCATTAAGTTTTTTAGGTATCTCAACAGTTACTTTAACATATTGATCTCCTCTAACGTTAGATCTTAGTTTTGGTATACCCTTGCCTTTTAACCTAAATACTGTTCCTGTTTGAGTTCCTTCTGGAACTTGATATTGTACTTTTCCATCTAATGTAGGTACTTGTATTTCATCTCCAAGAGTAGCTTGGGCAAATGTTATAGGCATTTCTAGATAAACATCATAGCCTTCTCTTGTAAATAGTTGATGAACATTTACACTTACTTCAATGTATAAGTCTCCTCTTGGTCCACCTCTAGTTCCAAATTCACCTTGACCAGAAAGTTTAATCATTTGACCTTCATCTATACCTGCTGGTATGTCAACTTCTATAGTCTTAGTTTTTCTTATACTTCCTTTTCCATGGCATTTGCTGCATGGAGAATCGATAACTTCCCCTTCGCCATTACATGTAGCACATGTTCTTGTGCTTGCTATATTACCAAAAGGAGTTCTTTGAACTGATTGTACTTGACCGCTACCATTACAAGTAGGACAAGTTTTCTTTGAAGTTCCTGGTTTTGCACCACTTCCATGACATTCATCACATTCTTCACTTCTATTAATTTTAACTTGAACTTTCTTACCAAAAGCAGCTTCTTCGAAAGATATATTTATTCTTTGTCTTATGTCCGCTCCACGTTCAGGACCTCTTCTTCTTGGTCTTCCACCACCGAAGCCTCCGCCAAACATATCGCCAAATATGTCTCCAAATATGTCATCAAATCCACCAAATCCTTGGCCGCCGAAACCTCCAGCACCGCCAAATCCTTGGCCATTTACACCTTCATGACCAAATTGATCATAATTATTTCTCTTAGTTTCATCTGATAATACTTCATAAGCTTCATTTATTTCTTTGAATTTTTCTTCCGCTTCTTTGTCACCTGGGTTTTTATCTGGGTGATATTTCATTGCTAATTTTCTATAAGCCTTCTTTATCTCCGTTGCATCCGCACTTTTGCCCACGCCTAAGACATCATAGTAGTCTCTTTTAGTACTCAAGTTTTGTCACCACCTTTATATTACAAAACAATAGCTTGTAGAATATTAAACTACAAGCTATTATTAATTGTTTTAAACAGATTAATATCCTTAATTTATTATACACAATCTGTATGTTTTTGCAATTAAATCTTATACTTCTTTAAAATCTGCATCTACTACATCATCATTTGATTGATTTTCTTGTGCTTGCTCTCCACCTTGAGCTCCTTGTTCAGCTTGAGCTTGTTGATACATTTGCTCTGAAACTTTGTGGAATTTGTTCATTACTTCATCTATTGCAGCTTTTATTTCTTCAGCTGTAGAAGCTTCTTTATCTTTTACTTCTTTTAATGAAGCAATAGCAGTTTCTATTGCAGATTTATCATCAGAACTTACTTTATCACCAAGTTCATTTAAAGTTTTTTCTGTTTGATATATAGTTGAATCAGCTTGGTTAAGAGCTTCTATTTTATCTTTTTTAGCTTTATCAGCTTCAGCATTCATTTCAGCTTCTTTAACTTTCTTTTCTATTTCGTCTTCACTTAAATTAGTTCCTGAAGTTATAGTAACCTTTTGTTCTTTTCCAGTTCCTAAATCCTTAGCAGTAACGTGAACTATACCGTTAGCATCTATATCGAAAGTAACTTCTATTTGAGGTATTCCTCTTGGTGCTGGTGGTATTTCAGATAATTGGAATCTACCTAAAGTAGTATTGTCGTAAGACATACTTCTTTCACCTTGAAGAACATGTATGTCAACAGCAGTTTGGTTATCTGCAGCAGTTGAGAATACTTGTGATTTCTTAGTTGGTATAGTAGTATTTCTTTCTATTATTTTTGTCATTACGTTACCCATAGTTTCTATTCCTAGAGATAATGGAGTTACGTCTAATAATAATAAGTCGTTAACTTCACCAGTTAATACACCAGCTTGTATAGCAGCACCAGCAGCAACACATTCGTCTGGGTTTATACCTTTGTGAGGTTCTTTTCCTATGAATTTCTTAACAGCATCTTGAACAGCTGGTATTCTTGTAGATCCACCTACTAATAATACATCGTCTATTTCTGATACAGAAAGTCCAGCATCAGATAAAGCTCTCTTAGTTGGTTCCATAGTTTTTTCTACTAAACCATGAGTTAATTCATCAAACTTAGCTCTAGATAAATCAATATTCATATGCTTTGGTCCACTTGCAGTAGCTGTTATGAATGGTAAGTTTATGTTTGTTGTCATTGTTGAAGATAATTCTTTTTTAGCTTTTTCAGCAGCTTCTTTTAATCTTTGAAGAGCCATACCGTCTTGTCTTAAGTCAACACCTTCAGCTTTTTTGAATTCTTCAGCTAAATAATCTATTACAACTTTATCAAAGTCATCTCCACCTAGTCTGTTGTTACCAGCAGTAGCTAAAACTTCAAAAGTACCATCACCTATTTCAAGTATAGATACGTCAAAAGTTCCTCCACCTAAGTCAAATACTAATATTTTCTTATCTTGATCTAATTTGTCCATACCGTATGCAAGAGCTGCTGCAGTTGGCTCGTTTATTATTCTCTTAACTTCTAATCCTGCTATTCTACCAGCATCTTTAGTTGCTTGTCTTTGAGCATCTGTAAAGTAAGCTGGAACTGTTATAACAGCTTCTTTAACTGGTTGACCTAAGTAACTTTCAGCATCAGCTTTTAATTTTTGAAGTGTTATAGCTGATATTTCTTGTGGTGTATATGATTTTCCTTCTATGTTAACTTTGTAATCTGTACCCATATGAGTTTTTATAGATATTACTGTGTTATCAGCATTTGTTACTGCTTGTCTTTTTGCAGGCTCCCCTACTATTCTTTCTCCGTCTTTTGTGAAAGCAACTACAGATGGAGTAGTTCTCATACCTTCATTATTTGCTATTATTTGTGGTTCTCCATTTTCTAAAACAGCAACACATGAGTTTGTTGTTCCTAAATCTATTCCTATTACTTTTGACATAATTCATATCCTCCTTAATTCTTCATCTATTTAAATTTTAATAATTTGTTATTTTAATTAACAAGAAACTTTAACCATTGTAGGTCTTATTACTTTCGTGTTTAACTTATAACCTTTTTGTAGTACCATTACCACTTTATTTGGTTCTACTCCTTCTATGCTTTCTTGCATTACAGCTAAATGTAAATTTGGGTCAAAATCTTCATTTAGTGCACTGATTTCTTCAACCTCAAATTTTTCTAAACAGTCTATTAACTGTTTATGTACAAGTTCAATACCTTTGTACATATCATTTTCTTTATCTGCACAAGCATCCATAGCTCTTTCCATGCTGTCAATAACAGGTATTAACTCTGTAATTATTTTTTCATTGGCAAATATACCTATAGTTTGCTTTTCTTCTTGAGTTCTTCTCATATAATTAGAGTACTCAGCTTGAAGTCTTAGATATTTGTCCTCTTTTTCTTCTACTTGTTTTTCAAGTTCTTCTATTGTGTCATTTATTCTTTTTTCTTCTAACTTAGAGTTTATATCTGTTAAATTCTCTTCACACGTAGCTTCTTCTACATTTTCTTCAGATGTTTGCCTTACTTCCTCTTCATTAGAAGTGCAATTTTCTTGTATTTTTTCATCCTGATTCATGTTATTTTCCAAGATTCACACCCCTCAGCTTAAAATTTATTTGATTTATTATTTAATAATATATTCATATAATTTATTATAGAATATATTCTAGAATAATCCATTCTTGTTGGTCCTATGAAACTTATACGCCCAATCAAATCTTTATCTACTTTATAGGTTGCTGTTACAACGCTACATTCTTGAGCTTGTTCACAATCATTATCGCTACCAATAATAATTGTGGCATTATCCTTTAATATACCCTTTGACTTAACTATTTTAGCAATTGTTTCTTTCGTTCCTAACATATCTAAAAAAGACCTGGCCTTTAGCATGTCATTAAATTCTGGATAATTGAAAATATTAGTAGCTCCATTTAAAGTCATCGAAAGCTCTTCTTCAGTAGGATTTGTATTTAACATATTAAGTAATTGGTCTATTATAGATGAATATTCGCCAATTTCATATTTTATATATGCTATTAATCTATCATCTATTTCTGTTATAGTTTTGCCAGAAAGCTTTCTAGTTAAATTATCAGAAATTAAATTCAACTTAGCTTGATCTAAATCAATTTTAGCACTTAAGCTGGATTTTTTTATATCGCCTTTTTCTGTAACTACTATTAATAAAATCTCACCTTCATGCATTCTAACCAATTGAATATGTTTAATTTCACTTAAAGTAGCCAAATGTTTTGTCATTGCAACTGTAGTATAGTTAGTAAGTTGAGATAACATTTTTGATGTTTCATGTATTAAGTCTTGAATATGATTCATGTTACCATCTACACATCTTTCAATCACCTCTTTATCACTATCACTAAGTTCTATAGTATTCATAAGAGAATTTACATATAGCTTATAGCCCTTTTCTGTAGGAATTCTTCCTGCAGATGTATAAGGTTGAACTAAGTATCCTAGTTCTTCTAAATCGGCCATTTCATTTCTAATAGTTGCTGCACTAACTCCAAGGTTATATTTTTTTGATATTGTTCTAGACCCTACAGCTTCAGCTGTTTCTATATAATCTTTAACTATTGCTTTGAGGATATTCATTTTTCTTTCATTTAATTCCATTTTCAAATACCTCCTTCGCTGTTAGCACTCACCAAATCCGAGTGCTAAAAAGATTATATATATTATATACCATGTTATTTTTTTATTGTCAATAGGTTTCAAATAATTTGTTTTCTTATTTTATAAATTCTACAAAAACACTGTTAGATATTTCTCTACCTTTTTGAGTTAATAT
>OKWQ01000093.1_pt1 | contig 96690 bp, 163 predicted proteins | sample 1607071 | NCBI WGS metagenome assembly OKWQ01 (sample SAMN07501039, study PRJEB24779) | human gut metagenome
ATTTCATTTTCTTTTATTTCAACTATTTGACAGTTAGCATCTGGGTAGCATAATTCTTGTGTGTACTCATCATAATAAGAAAAGTTTTCATTTCTTTTTATATATCCTTCAGCACCTCTTTTAGTTTTGGCAACGCTTTTTATTTGACCAAATGATGAAGTCACTATGTAGCATTTACCTCTATAGAATGATCCTAACAATCTTTCATGTTCGTATACACTTGTGTTTATTTTGTTTAATATTGTATTTTTCATTTTTATTACCTCCGATTTATTAATTATTATATTTATATATTAATCCATGTTTCATATTATTGTCAATGGTTTTTTGAAATATTTTTATTAATTTTACACATTTATATTTTTAATGCACAATAGAATTACTTTTTCATTTATATATAAAAAGAGTGATATAAAATTTATATCACTCCTCACAACTATCTATTCGTAAAACACATATTACTTCTATTTTATTTTTAATTAGTTTAAGTTTATGGCTTACACTAATTAAGTTGTCAAACCCACAAGTTTTCATTGCGTTGTATTTATCTAATATATCATCTATACAATGACCTTTTTCATTTACTATTAAATAATTATTAAAATCAGATATATCTAAAAATTCTTGTACTTTCATGTTTTAACTCCTTTAGTTTTATATCTTATATTATATTATTTTTTAGTGATAAATTCTATACGTTCCAAAAATTATATTCTTCATTTGCTCGATCTATTGAAATTTCATTCATTATTGAATAAATGTTTATAGGTTGATTCTTTAACATTGTTACTGCAAAACTGTCAGCTAAATTTTCACCCTCTATATGTCTATATTCATTGAATGCTTGGTAATGACTGTCGTATACTTTTTCTTTATATGCATTGTAAACTTCGTTTGATGAGTTCATATCATTATAATAGATGTGTCCAACTTCATGTAAGAAACTGAAACATTCAAGGAAATCATTAAATACATAATTGTTTGAGTCAAGATCAAACTCTTTTATTAAATATCTTCTTATGTATTTAGAAAAGTAATCTTCTTTAGATTTATTAATTATTGTAATTACACTACCTAAGAAATCATTTGTACATGAAAATTCTTTTCCTTCTTTTATTTCTATAAGATAATCTTGTAAACTTGGGTACTCCTTATAACATACATTTAATAATTTTGTAGCCTTTTCAACTGTAAACATATTTATTACCTCCAATTTATTATTATATTATTAATTGTATTACCGTTAACGCACATTGTCAATGATATTTATTAATTTAACACATTTATTTTTTATATAATAGAAGGAAAAATTTATTAAATTCTTAATTATTGTGTCAGTAGCAATGTTTACATACACTTTTGCATAATGAAATGATGCTTTTATCTTTAAAATAAGTTACGAAAATTAATAAAATAAATTCGAAAAACGGTTGACATGGATTATTAATAGTATTATACTTAAGGTATAAATCAAATAAATGAAGGCAATAAAATTCAACTTTTAAGTGGTAAATTATAGGAGGGTATAAAATGAAAAAATTAATAAAGGAATTTCCAAACGCAAAATATTACAATGAAGGTAAAAAAGATATATTAAATCAAAAGGTACTTACTAGATATTATATTGATTTCAACGGTCTTGAAACTCAGGACGGATATTTATATGAAAGAAGTAAAAAAGAAATAAACAGATTAAAAAAAGAATATGGTAAAAATGTAGGTGTAAATGAATATATTGAATGTACATTAGAAGTACAATAAAAGAGGTCATGGCCTCATCCTTAATTGGATAAAGTTCATTAAGCCATGAGCGTTTCAGGGTTTCCCCTGAAGGTTGAAAATTAATAAATTGGAGGGTTAAAAAAATGAAAAAAGGATTATATAAAGCTAAGTTCGTGATTACTATTGAAGGCGATAAAAAAGATAAAACTATAAAAACATTATCTATATATGATAATAGAATTGAAAAATATTTAAACGATGAGTTTATAAAAGAAAGAGGAATAGAAAATTTTTTAGATATTGATGATTTGAAAGAAACTACTAATTGGACTTTAAACGGAGACAGTTCGAAATATAAATTGAAGTGGGGACAAAGTACAAAAGTAAAAACTCAAGGCGTGGTTTATATATTTGATTAAATGTAAATAAAAGTATAATTTTAAGTGGTAAAATTAATAAATGGAGGAATGAAAATGGAAAATGTAATAATAGACTTTGGAAACATAGTTTCAGAACTAGAAAAAGAAAATTTAAATATTGTATTTTTAAGAAATAGAGGAATGTTTTTAGAAGATAACAAAAATAATTTATATAAATTTGAATTAAAAAAACATGGTTCATACCTTGATAGTTTAATAAAAAAATGTGAAAAGGTTAAATTTTATCTTGTAGACAAAAATATAAGTAAAAATATTGAAGAATTGGAAAAAGAAAGATGGACTATAACAGAAGTTAAAAGTTTTATGAATAGACAAAAAATATCTTAGATGTAACAATAAAAGGGAGTAAAATCCCTGGTTAATGCTACCAACGGAGGTTACAAGTCCTCGTATAAAGCAGAGTAGCCAAAATAAGGAGGGTTTAAAATGAAAAATTTAAATGATATATTAAATAAAAAATTCGAAGAATTAACAGAAGTTGAAAAAATGGTTCTAGCATTAAAGGGAGCATTAGAAGAATATAAAAAAGAGTCAGATCCACAAATAAAAGAATTTTTAGGAATGTTTATAGGTGAAACGAGTTACAATCTTAAAAAGTTAGGTGTAAAAGTTCAATAAATAGGTGGTGTAAATATGAAATACGTTTTATTAAATCCGATTTTTTTAAAAGATGAAATAGAAATAAATCATCCAAAAACTATAAAGCAGATAGAGTCGCAATTATTAAATCCTAAATTAATATTAGGTCAAATAATATACATCAATATAAATAGAGTTATACTTAAACTAATATACAGAAACAAGTTTGATGATACAATTGAATTTGAAATTTTTAATTGAGTACATGAAAGATTATTTTTATGATGTTGTAATGTGTTAAAATAATTATAAAATGATTTATGGGAGGCAAAGCAATGGATCAAAATATACTATTAACATTTGAACATGTGGAAGGATATTCAACATATGCATGGTTTGAAACAGAAGAATACGCAAGAGATTTTATAGAAAATTCAACTCAAATTAAAGAAGTGTTGGAATGCTATGATTGTTCAAATGTTGCTGAAATAGATTTATAAACATAATACGAATAAATGATTATGAATTAGGTTAAGTCGTCAGCGTTTCGAGAGTTTAAAAACTCCTAAAGGTGGATAAAATCATACTAAATTTAAAATTGTTTATCTTCGGTTAATATAGAACATGAATGATAAATCATGATAAAATTAAAGTATGGAACAATCTAAAAAAATAAAAGGTTTGGAGCCCTACTTTAAAACTCCAAATAAATCAAAAGAGGTGTGGTATGAAAGTATTTATAAAGGAAGATATATGTGATTATGTCGATTTTAATGATTCGGAGGGTAAAATATATGATTGTAAGTCAGAAGAGATTGAGGATGTAATTTATATAATTATAAATGATAATAGGGTCGAATATGATGAAATTCAAGACTGTGTTTTATTATTTGAAGATGACGTTGAATTAGCACATTATCTTATAGATAATAATAAAGGATTAGCAACAAACATAGTTGAGATATATAAAACACTGAAATGATAAAAATCAATTTAAATTGTCTAATAAGTTGATTAAGTAATTATGAATTAAATACAACTAGGGAGGCTTTAAAAATGTTAAAGGGGTTAAATAAAAAGATAATAAAGGTCATTAAGATGGGGATGTTACTTATAGTTATATGTGTTAATTGTGTTATAATTATAAATAAAAATGATGGTCAAATTTACACGAAAGATACAAATGCTGCTGAATTTAGATTAGAAGATAATATAATTAATGCGACTAATTTTAAATTAAAATAAATGATAATGGGCTAGGTTAAATCCTAGTCTTTTTATTTGCATATAATTAATAGTAAATGTATATATTATATAAAAGGTTGTAATTAGGAGGGTTTAATTATGTTTAAAATTTTTTATTTAACAAATATTTCAGTTATAGTTTTGTCATTTATAATAGCATCAAATAGAATACAAAAAGATAATGAAGTAAGACATATTACAGATAGTAATATTGTAGTTCCAGTACCTTTAATTTTACTACCATGTTTGAATTTATTTATAGGTGTAAATTATTTTCTCGTTGGTCTTGGTAATGATGATGTAATAAGAAGATCTAACAATTGTTATAATGATTTTATAAGTAATACATTTTTTAATGCAATTAGTATAACAATGAAAATAAAATAATAAACCATATTGTTATTGAAAGGTATAAACACTCTATGAATGATATTGAATAGCCTTAAATTGGCGTATACGAGGTCAAAATTAAACTCAATGTATAAAATATTAAAGATTTGAACATAATAGAAATACAATTTCATTTAATGTGTAAAATTAATAAAAAATATTAATAAAAATAGTTGACATTTATAAATCAATCTGTTATTCTTTACTTAAGATAAAGAGTTAAAACAAAGGAGAAGTGTTGGAGATGTTATTTATTGTATATATTAACAGCGAATGATTTTTAAAAATAAATGAATGAAATTAATAAAAGTGGTTGACAATTATAACAAATAGTACTAATATTAAATTAAGATAAGTAATAAATATAAGAGGGTGAAGAGAATGTGTAGAATAAAAAGAAATGATAAAAATTTTGATTTAATTGTTAATGGTAAGTTGGTTAAGAATTTTAAAAGCAAAACATCATTAAATATATACATAAGAGAATTTGAAATAAGAAATTATAATATTAAAGAAGGTGTTTCAGGTGCTAGAAATAAAAGAATGTGTTAATAGCTACATGAATTATCAAATAAGCGAAAAGAAGTCAATTGAAAGAACTTTAAACAAATACAAGATGTGTTTAAATGAAATGATTGACATAATGAATATAAATACAATAGAAGATTTAGATAGTCTTACATGGCCAGACATGAGAGAGAAATGGCTTAGAATTAAAGAAAATGAGGGATTAAGCGCAAGTAGTTTAAATTTACGAATAAGTGCAGCAAGATCATTCTTAGGATACTTAGAAGGACAAAGGATAATAAAAGAAAATGTTGCTATAAGACTTGAAAAGTTTAAGACAAAAGCAAGGGAAGTAGAAGTTGATTTAGATAAAATAAAAAAAATGTTGTATCTAGTTGAAAAAGATTTTAAAAATAAACCTTGTTTCAAAACAGCTAGAGACAGATATTTAGTAAATATGTTTTTATTTGTAGGTGCTAGAAATGAAGAGTGTAGAAGATTAACATTAGATTCGATAAATATTAAAGGTCAGTTTGAATTAACAGGCAAATTTAATAAAAGCAGAATAGTATGCTTACCTGATAAACTTTTAAAGATGCACTTTAATTACTTAATGAAATGGAGAAATGAAGTTCCTTACGAATCTGATTATCTATTTACAAGTGTAAGAGGGAATATGTTAGATAAGAACGTACCCTTAAGTATTATTAAGAACTACGCAAAACGTGCAGATATGGGAGACAATTTCCATTGTCATGATATGCGACATTTATGTATAACAACATTAATTGAATCAGGTGTAGAAATATCAGAAGTAAGTAAAGTTGTTGGTCATTCAGACATATCGACAACTCAGAAGAATTATTTTAGACCAAGTAATGATAAGATAAAAGAAAATATAAACAAAAATAAATTATTAAGTGATGTGATGTAATGAAAAATCGAACACATGTTAGAAAAAATAAAAAAATATGGTATGTGACGCAAAGAAATGCGCATACACGGTGTTATAATTTAGGTTAAGTATGATATAATTATTTCATACAAGAAAGGGAGGATTTTAAAATGAAGATAAGTAAAGATTATATAGTTAAAAAAGAAAGAGTTAATAATAATTTAAACAAATTTATGAGAGTAGAAAATTTATCATATGACGAATTAACAGTAAAAGATATTGAAAAATTTATGGATGAATATTTTAAAACAATAAACAGATCATCATTTTATAACAACGTAAAGATATTAAATGAGTTATTAAATGATAATGAAATTAATATATTTATAGATAGTAAAAAGTATACCGATGATTATGTAAATGTTCCAGATGAACAAATATTAACACTTAAAGAAGTTCAAAACTTATGCACTACAACTGTAAACTTTCAAGATAAATTAATTATTTATGGACTTTTCAATGGGATATACGGGAAAAATTATTCTGATTTACTAAATATAACTAAAAATGATGTAGCAGAAGATTACAGCTATATAAATTTACAAAGTGGCAAAAGATTTATATGTGACGATTTCATGAAAGAAATTCTTGAGGGTTGTATGTATGAAGATAGTTATATTAAATATGTGACATCTGAAGAAATAAGATCAAGTAACTATTATGAACTAGCTGAAGATAGTCCTTATCTTATTAAACCAATGCCAACTCCAAAAAATAATTTTGGTAGAAACGCAATGAGTGCGTCTGCATTACAAAGAAAATTTGAAAAGCTATCCGCAGCATTTAAAGACGAAACTGGTGAAGATGTTATTCTTACAGGAACATCATTATTAAAATCAGGTATTTTATATAATATGTTTATACAAGAAATAGAAAATGGAAAAGATTGGTCAATAGAAGAAATTGATAGATACTTAAAAATGAACGGAATAAGAGCAAATAAGAATGAATTATACAGAAGTTATTATCAAAGATATCATGGCACTAATAGAAATTTATAAGGGGTTTATAATCAACTCCTTATAAATTATTCTAATATAGAAAGATAGCAATTTACACATAAATGAAGGTGAAGGAATGTCAATAAAATAGTCAAGGGATTATACGATAAATAATCCCTTGAATAGTCGTGAAGAAATTTACATAAAATAAAGTGTATAAAAGTAATAAAATGCAACAATATTTAAACGAACGGGAAGTTTAAAATTCGTATGGAAACGATTATTTAAGCATTATTAACAAATAATGTGGATAATATTTTGATTATATAAATAATATTCATTTTGGATATATATAAAATTAATATTATACACCCTTTTGGGTTAAATATGTATGCTATAATATAAACATAAGTTAAAATAAAGGGGGTAATTTCATGTTAGTTAAGATTAAAGATAGTACTGGGGGATATTTTACAGCTAATGAAACAAGAGTAGAAAAAATAAAAGGAAACAAACATTCTGAGTTTCTTAATAAAAAAACAAAACAAATGTTTGCAGTTGATGATATTAATAAATTGAAACAACTATTAGAAGACGAAATTTTTTACGAAAAGATACAAGATTGGATGTTGAGTAAATTTTATAAGAAACTGCAATTAGGGGAATTGACGGAAGAGGATTTTGTAAATGTATATAATAAAATGGGACATCATGGTTTTGTCGGAGTATGTAAGAGATTACGTGCCCTATGATATATATTAAGGGGTGGATTTAAGAATAATAGATCCATCCCAAACCTTTAAATAAGATGCTTGAATTAATAAAATAAAGGAGAAAATAATGATGAGTGTTTTGGTTAAATATGAAGTGGATTCTTACGTAAATGATATGATTATGTATTGTAGCGAAAAATCTACTATGAGAGATATTGAGAATAGAATAAGTTCAATAATAAATAAAACTTGCAAAGTGTTATATGTGAAATTTTGATTAAGGGGAGATGAGTTAAAATGAAAAGATATTTTTTAGTAGACATGGAAAATGTACACTTTAATGGTTTACTTGGGATAGGATCACTAACTGAAAATGATACTATAATACTATTTTTAACATCTCAATGTAAAAAAGATTACGGAATGATAGATTTATATAAAAGCAAATACAAATGTAATATATTAACAATGGATGTGGAATGTGGTGGAAAGAATGCATTAGACTTTCAGTTGGTTTCATATTTAGGTTTGATAATAGGTGATAATAAAAATCAAGGTGAATATTATATAGTAAGCAAAGATAAAGGTTTTAAAAGTTCTATAAATTTATTATCTAATTGTAGCAAATGTAGATTAAAATTAATACCGTTCATAGGTGCATTAAGCAAACATTATAAAGAAAGTTGCATGGAAAATATTATAAAAATACTAAATAAACAATTTAGTAAGAAAAAAACATCATTTAGTATAACAGCTATACTTATGACGTGTGATAACAAATATGAGGCTATTAATAAAATAGAAACTAAATATGGTATAAATAATTTAATAAAATGTGAAGATGTATTGAATATGTATTTTGGTAAAAATGAAACTGATAAAGATTTGAAAGTATTGAGTAGCTTAGAAAAATTTATAACACATAAAACTACTTGTTATAAAATATTAAATATTATGAAATTAAGCAATGATATTAATTTAGTATTAGATATGCTAGAAAGTTTATTGTTAGGATTAAATGATTGGAGAGATAGAATCCAAGAGAGTTTACAAGTATATTATGGTTAATGAAATGTTGATTTTATGGTGTGTGAAATTAATAAAATAGGGGTGATTGATACGAAAGCATTTTTAAGAATAATATGTCTCATAGATATATTGGGGATAGTATTAGGTTCATTAACAAATAATTTGCAATTAATTGTAAGCTGTGGGTTTTATGGTGTAATAATGGCTATTTTAAGTAATGATTATTAGGAGGATTAAATGAAGGTTAAACTTATTAAGGCTGCTGATTTAACTATAATGGATCAGTTTAGTTTGAATAAAAATTTACATGATACGATTGGATATTTAAAAAGCAAATATGATTGTGAGATTGTCTTAGGAGATAATGTTGTGACTTGTTATGTTAGGCATATGAAAGGTTAGGTGATTAATTGGATTTTATAAGATTATATGCTTATTTAGTTGTGATTTGTTTACTAATTGAAGGATTGCTAAATGCTAGATTGTTTAAATATAGGAAAAGTTTTGATGTTTGTAACGAAATTTTAGTTACTTGTTTAAATAGTTTTATACCTATATGGAACATAATTTGTTTGATTCAGAATGTATCACTAATTGCATCAAAAGAAGAAACGATTAAAGCTATGGCGCTTATATTAGATTTAGCCAACATAGATAAGGAGGAATAAAATGAGTAAATTATCATTGAAAGATGCTAGATACCAATATAGAAATAAAAATAAAAGTTGCAAATACTGTGAATTTTCATATATGCAACAAGAATTAGAGTTAGATTATATATTTGCAAATTATATTGATGTGTTGTATTGCAAATTAAGTGAAAAACAAATGTGTAAAGTATGTGAATTTTATCAAGTTAAGGAGGATTAAAATGAGAGAATTAAAATATCTAGCTAAATATAAACATTTTAAAAATAAAAAAAAATATATAGTATTAGGTGTTTCTGAACCTGTCATAAAAGGAGAACTAAAAAATAGGCAATATGAATTTCCTATAGTTTGTCAGAATACAGAAACTAATGAAGATATACGAATATTCCAATTTAGAGATAACAAAAGATGTCACGTTAAAACAGAATGCGAATCAAAGTTAGTGATTTACATGGAACTATATGATAGTTTTCGTAGATATGTTAGACCATATGATGTGTTTATGAGTGAAGTTGATAAAGAAAAATATCCAAACGCTAAACAAAAATATAGATTTGAACTAATGGAGGATTAAATATGAAAAATAAAAAATGTATTAATTGTTATCACTGTGAGGATACAACTGAAGTGGGATTTGGTAAATGTGAAAAATGGAAAATAAGAATTTTAAAATTAAATGAACCATTCTACGATAATTGCTTTGTTGATAAAAATAAAGCAATGGAAGATGAGAAATTTATAAGTGATTGCTTGGTTGAGGTGTGGAACAAATTTATAAGTTTAGAACAAACACATCCTAGCGATATAGAAGATTTTAAAAGAGGTATACATGACTTGGAAAAAATTATAGGAATGAGAGAATTAAGAAGATTAATGCCTGAAAAATATCCATGTAAATAGGAGGCTGAATTAAATTATGAATAAAGAAGAGAATATTAAATATATTAAAAGTCTTCCTAATGATATAACTATTTTAACAAGTCGTGACGGAACATTAGAAGATGAATATAATAGATTAGACATGATTGTATTTACAGAAGAGAAGAGTAGAGAATTTTTAGAATGGTATTTAGCACCATAAATTAATAAATAGGAGGAAAGTTATGATAGATGTTCAATTTAAAAGATTTAGTGGAGAATATAAAGTTGATTGTGAAAGTTGTGGAAGTGAAATAAAGACGGATCAACCTATATTTGAATTATATTTCAAAGATATTCATCAAACAATTCACATTTGTGAGGACTGTGGTAATGAGTTACAAAATGATATGAGTGATGAATATAGTAGATTTGTAGATTTAGGTGTATAAAAATTATGTTTTATGATGTTGAAAGGGAGTGAAAATGTGATGAAATTCATAGATATAACAGATTTATTTCAAGATAAAATTAATGAATTAACTGAAGAAATGTATGGAGACGATGAGTGTAAACCTAAATACACGTTGAGTATTATGGGATATGATGAAGATGCAAAATTTATATTAAGTATAGATCATTTAGGGGTTAAATTTAGTAATATTATTTTCCCTAAAAAAGGTATAGTATATAATAATGGATTTGATTTATATGAAGAGATGAAACAATTATACAACAGAATTATGTAATAAATTAAATCTTTCATTTACTTATAAAAATAAGTGTATAAAATTAATAAAATTGATTGACGGACGATATAAACATCGCTATAATTAATAATATAAAGATAAAGTGTTTTATAATAAAATAAATTTATACGGAGGAAATTTATGAAGTTTAATGCAGGAGAAGTAGATTTAAAGTTATTCGATGGAATCGATGAAAAAATGGAGTATTTTGAAAAAGTAATATTAGAAAATGGTGAAGAATTGAAGGGACTTATCGAAAAAGGAATTATTGAGAAAGGTGATAATAATCAATTCACCATGACAATTGAAGTTAAAAGAGATACGTCAAAATCATGTTTCATTTGCTTATAAAAATAAGTTACAATAATTAATAAAACGGTTGACAGTGAAGTTGTAAGTGTGATATTATTTAAGTATAATAAAAATTAATACAAAACTCACCTTTGGGTGAGAATCTTATGAGGGTGATTTGACATCCTAAGTCTGAGGTTATAGATAAAATGATAAGGTGTATGCCAAATATCTACTATTACACTCGGAAAACTGTGTTATTAAAAGTTTGAGGTTTTAGAGGAATATAAAATAACATAGTACTCAAACCCAAATGTTGAGTGTGTAGCTAATACAATAGTTTTAGAGGAATATAAAATTAATAAAAAGGAGAAAAGAAATGATAACTGTAAGAAAATTAAAATTAGTTATTCTTGGAGATGATGAAGAAAGAAAAAATGGCTATAAATTCATAAGAGATAGTCAGTATGCACAATATCAAGGATTGAATTTGTTAATGGGAGAGCTAACAAGTGAATATTATAAATGCAATAGAGACATTAAATCAGATGATTTTAAGTTGGCACAAAAGAAATTAACTAATAGTAATCCTTTATTAAATGAGATAAATTTTGGGAAAGGAGTTGATACTAAATCAGCAATAACTCAAAAGGTTAAACAAGATTTTAGTATAGCATTAAAGAATGGCTTAGCAAAAGGAGAGAGAACTACGACTAATTATAAAAGGACTTTTCCTCTTATTACCAGAGGAAGGAGTTTAAAATTTGAATATGAAGATGAGGAAGTGGTTATTAAATGGGTTAACAAAATCACATTTAAAGTAGTATTGGGAAGTGGAAAAATAAAAGAAAATAAAATAGAACTACATCACACTTTGAATAAAATAATAAATAAAGAGTATAAAGTAGGACAGTCTGGTTTTGAATTTGATAAAAATAACAACTTGATGCTAAATCTTAGTTTGGAGATTCCTGATAAAGAAGTTGCTGAAGTGGTAAAAGATAGAGTACTAGGCGTGGACTTAGGTATTAAATACCCTGCATATATGTGTCTCAATGACGATACTTACAAAAGAGAACACATAGGAGGGATAGATGATTTTTTAAGGGTTAGAGAACAAATGCAAAGTAGAAGAAAGAAATTGCAACATGATTTAAAATTTATCAATGGTGGCAAAGGAAGAAAGAAAAAGTTACAAGCATTAGATAGATTAAGAGAAAAAGAAAAGAACTTTGCTACAACTTACAATCACATGATTTCTAAAAATGTAGTTGAATTTGCTAAAAATAATAAGTGTGAATACATACATCTTGAGAAACTTGAAAAAGATGGATTTCCAAATACAATACTTAGAAATTGGAGTTATTATCAACTTCAGCAATATATAGAATACAAGGTGGAAAGAGAAGGAATAAAAGTGAGATATGTTGATCCTGCATACACTTCTCAAACATGCTCGAGATGTAATAATCTTGATAGAGAAAACAGACAAACGCAAGACAAATTCAAATGTAATAAATGTGGTTTTGAATTAAACGCAGACCATAACGCTGCAATTAATATAGCAAGAAGTAATGAATTTAAATAAGGGGTGATGAAATGGAAATAGAAGATAGAGTAATCTACTGTAATACTGTCGATGAATTTAATTGTTTTTTAGATGGGGATGTAGAATTGCCTAAAGGATTGACTAGGAATTATATTACAAAAGAACTAAAATCGTTTGAACATGATATTAAAGAAGTTGCTTTTACATTAAGAGAATATCAATTACTCATAGATGATCAGATTGAATTATTTCATAAACATATAATAGATATATTTGTTTCAACATATAGTGGAGACGATAGATATTATTGTAGAAAGGATATGATGATATAATTAATAATATAAAAATAAATGAGCAATAAAATGGAGATTTCATTACCATTAGGAGGGATTACAAATTAATAATGAAATAAAAAAGGTTTGTAGATGGTGTAAACGTGAATTGGATATTGAAGAATTTACTGATAATAAAGGTGGACGTTATGGTAAATCAAGAACTTGTAAGACGTGTGCTGAAAATAGAAAATATATGAGAAAAATCAAAAGACAATTAAAAAAAATAAAAATATAGAGGTGTAATTATGGATTGTGTATATGAATTAATTAGAAGGGTTGATTAGGAGGTATTAATGAACGGTTTAAGAGAAGTTAAAGAAATATTCGATAGAATAGTGTCAGTGTCTGCGAAGAGTAGTAAGGAAGCAATCTTAAGACAAAATAAAGATAATGAGTTATTCAAGCAATGTTTAAAGTTTTTATTAGATCCAAGTGTTGTTACAGGATTAAGCACAAAGAAATTAAATAAAAAATTAAAATATGAATTTATAGTATCACCAAACATAAGTATATTGAAAATGTTCAAGTATTTAGAAGACCATAACACTGGAACAGATGATGATATAAAAACTATTCAAATGTTTTGTAAGCATCAAACTGAAGATGAAGAATTTTGGTTACAATTCTTTGCTAAGAAGGTTAAATTAGGAATGGATGTAAAAACAGCAAATAAAGTATATCCAGGATTCATAGTAACACATGACATAATGTTAGCTAGTAAATATGAAGGAAAATTAAAAGAAGATGTTTCAATGTCACTCAAACTCGATGGAATCAGGATGAGTATAGTTACAATTAATGGTGAAACTAAAGCATTAAGTAGACAAGGAAAAGAAATAACAGGGATAGATTACATAATAGAAGAATATAAAGATTTAGGACTAAGTCAATATTTCATAGATGGCGAAATTATAAGAGTTAATAATGAAAATTTACCTTCAGATGAAAACTTTAGATTAACAACTCAAATCGTAAATAGCAAGAGTGAAAATAAAGAAGGATTAGAATTCATAGTATTTGATATGACCCCTATGGAGGATTACATTAATCATATAAGTAAATTAACTTATAAAGAAAGACTTAATATTATGGGATACGTAATTGGAAGTAAAGGTAAGCATATAAGTTTAGTTAAAAAATACGGAATAACAAATAATGTAGATGATATAAGTGGGATGTTAGATGAAGTTGTATCAAATGGTTATGAAGGATTGATTCTTAATGCTATAAATAGTACATATGAATTTGGCAAAAGACCTAAAAGCATAATGAAAGTTAAGAAGTTTAAAACAGCAGATATGTTAGTATACGATGTATTTGAAGGCGAAGGATCATTAAAGGGCACTCTTGGAGGCATTAAATTAAAAGGTTTATATAATGGTGATATATTGTATAGCGATTGTGGAAGTGGATTTAATTTAGATGAACGCAAGTATTTGTGGAGTAATTTAGATGATATATTAAATAAAATATGTACAATTAAATATTTTGAAATTAGCGAAAATTCAAAAACAAAAGTAAAATCATTGAGATTTTGTACATGGTTAGGCATGGAATATATAAGAAGAGATAAGGTAAGTTTAGAATCAACAAATATAGATTAAGGAGGTTTTATGGGAAGACCAAAAATAAATAGATTAGGGGAAATTCATTATGTTAATTCGGGTCATAAAGTTGAAATAATAGAATATAAAGATGCAAATCATGTTACCATTATGTTTGAGGATAAAAGTATTAAAACATGCGGATACAAGCAGTTACAAAATGGAGAAGTATCCCATCCTCTAAAATACAAAAGTAGATTAGGTGAGATAAATAAAAATAGAAATGGACATGAAATGGAAATTATAAAAATACTTGGTAATGGATATGTAGAAATAGAATTTAAAGAATTAAGTATAATAAAATCGTGTTCGTATAAAGACTTTAAAGAAGGAAATGTGGTTTCTGTGCCTATTGGTTCTAAAAAGGATCGCACAGGAGAAGAGTCAGTATCTTTAGATGGATATAAAATGAAAATAATTAAATACATATTATATTCAGATATATTAGTTCAATTTGAAGATGGTACTACGGTAAAAACAGATTATAAAACCTTTAAAAACAATATGTGGAAAGATAAAACGCCAAGAAAATCAAAAAAAGAACAATATTCTAAAAGAATAGGATTAAGTAATAGGAACTTTCGAGGAGAATTAATGACTATAATAGAATATAGAGGATGTAAAGATATAGATGTTAAATTTGAAGACGGTCATATTTTAAAACATAAATCTTATGGGGAATTTAAAAATGGAGGAATTCAAAATCCATATTTTAAAACTCAATTCAATAAAGGTTATATAGGTGAAGGTGAATATAATTCAATAAAGAATAAAAAGTCTTATTATGCATGGAAAAACATGTTAACTAGATGTTACAGCGAAAAGTATCATGAGAAACATCCTAATTATAAAGATTGTACTGTATGTGAAGAGTGGCATAATTTCCAAAACTTTGCTAAATGGTATGAAGAAAATTATTATGAGGTAGGAAATGAGAGAATGCATTTAGATAAGGATATACTTGTAAAAGGCAATAAAGTTTATAGTCCGATTACGTGTATTATAGTGCCCCAAAGAATAAATGATTTATTTACTAAACGCAAAAGAAAATATAGAAATCCTAAATGTATAACGCATTATAAAAGTGGATTTAAAGCATGTTGCAATGGAAAATATTCTAAACCATATAATACGGAATGGGAAGCGTTTCAATTTTACAAACGATACAAGAAAGATTTAATAAAAAACATACTTAGTGAATATAAAGCATTTATACCTAAACGAGTATATGATTGCGTATTATATTATAAGATAGAAATAACAGACTAAATGCATGAGAGAAGATGGGAAAGAGGTAAGCTATGATTAAAATATTAAATGTAAAATAAATGAATTAAAAAGTAATAAAAATGAATCATTATATGAAAACTATAAAAATTATATGAGTAAAGATGATTTTGATTATTTAATGAAACATAAATAGTGAATTTCAAAGGATAGATTACTCAGATATAAAATTACAAAGGCTGTAAATCGCTTTTAAACGGTTAAAAATATTGCGATAATTAATAAAATATAAATGAAATATATTTATGTGTTATATTTGTCATTAATGAAGGTTATACTAAATATAACACATAAATAGGAGGTTTCGTTATGGATTATAATGAAATTAAAAGAATTGATAAGTTTAGATTCTTAAATTATAGCAAATTTATTAATTCACATGAGTTATGCTTTTTAGTAAACACAAAGAAAACATTTAATAGTTTAGAAGAATTAGAATTGATTGGTTTTTGTTTGGATTCGTATGATGAAGTTAAATGTAATGGGTATAAAAATAAAGTATTTAATTCAGGGACTGCTATATTGTACACATTTAATCAATTATTAGACGGGTTAATAAAATGTGATACAAATGTTTTAAAATTATTTGGATGCGATAATGAAAATATAATATTTATAAATGAACATGCTGAATATTTAAAGAATAATTTAGATTTGTTTTTAAATAAAAAGTCAGTTATGTATTCCTTTGGAGGGCATGCATGGAAATTAAAAGGTATAATAGAAAAGGATCTATCTAAATTAAATTATTACACACAGGAAGAAAAAGAAGAAATATTGCTAAAAAATATGTATAAATATTTTGAATTATTAAATATGAAAGACGATAATTCTTTATTTAATTTACATTTGGAAAATGGCAATAAAATGCTTGTAGATATAAGTATGAAAAACGTGTCGTTTAAAAAACTTAAAAACATGATGAATAATATGGATAATGTTTTAGGTGAGTATGGAAGAATACAATGCGAAAAGTCAAATAATATAATTTTAAGAAATTCAACATTAAAAACTGCGTCAAATTTGGCTGAAATATATTTGATTGCAATTGATATTTTCAAAGGAAAAGGTATTAGATATATTAGAGATGATGAAATTATAGATAATATAAAAAACAGGAAATATGACGCTGATGAAATGATGATTTTACTTAATTCCTTGGAAGAAGAAATGAATTTAGCTAAAAGGAAAAGCAACCTACCTGATGATATAGATAAAAGAGAAATAAATAAATTAAGACATTATTTTAAAGAGTTATCTTTAAGCAAAATTGACTCTACTTTTTAAATATGATAATATATAATTAAAAATTGGAGGTGTAATTATGGAAAGAGAAATAAAAATTGAAGGTGTAATAAATACTGATAAATATACTGAGGAAGAAGTAACAGATATGTTTATAGAATGGTGTGAATCACATGGTATGTATTTTGGTGGAGGACTTACTGATATAACTGAAGAAGAATAAGTTCTTCGGTTATATAAAAGTTGCTATAATTAATAAAATATAAATGAAATGATTATTTTATGGTATGGAGGTATGAGTATGAAATTTGAAAAGAATGATTATATAGAGGGGTTTGAGTATTTTGGGACAAAAGTAAGAAAAATGAGAGGCTGGGTAGAGAATATATCAAAAGATGAAAATGGAAAGTTATGGATTAATATACAATGTGACGATGAATATGGAGGATATAGAGGTAACTATATATGTGAAGAGTTAGGTGAAATAAAGTTAATAAGCAAATATGAACCAAGACCAATAATATAGTTAAATATAGGTGATATTATAAAAATATTAATATGTATAATTAGTTTAGTAACAGTTGTAACATTATATTCTTGTTTAGTTATGGCAAGTAAATCAGATGAAGAAATGAATATAAAGTAGGTGATTATATGGGAGAAACAGCAATAGTTGTATCGTTTGTAGGAGTTGTTTTATTGGCACTATTGATAAAAATAATATTTAGTATAAAGGAGTAAATTATGGATATAAAATATGTTTATTTTGCAGGAGATAAATCGTTTCAGATAGGAGATGTGGTTAAAGTATTGCATAAGAAGTCTTTTGAGAATGATGTAAAAGAAGATAGAGGAGTTATTCTTCCTAGCGTGTTAACTAGTGAATTGAAACTAGATTGTAGTCAACAGTTTTCAAGTAGGATTATTGACGTGGATCTAAAAGATATTATTGAAATTGAAAAATTATAGGAGGTATAATGTGAAATTAAAAGAAAATGTGGTAGTTAATTGCAAAAATAAAGATGATGCTAGAGTATTTTTAAATGAATGTAAAAAGCAAGGATTCAATGATTCATATTATGATGAATATACTAATTGGGAAGAATTTAAAGAAGACACATGCTATAAAATATATAATAAAAATGGAATAAGATATGCTAGTAAAAGTTTTTATATAAGTGAAGGTTGTAAGATAACTAATTTTGATGATTTATTTAAAAATGAATCTAAATTTAAAGTTGGAGATAAAGTTAGAGTTATAAATAAAGGTAAACAATATTCCACATATAGGGATTTTATTAAAAATAAATTACCTAAAAGATTAAAGGATTTTAAATATGGAGACATTGTACCTTGTGATGAGGAATATAAAGTTGTATTTGTAGAAAAGCGTGAAGACGATAATGAGTACATATGCGTAATAGAAGATTTGAACACAAAACAAATATTTATGATTGAAGACAAAGGTATTGATATTATAAATGAAAATAAAAATATGGGATGTGGTAATATGAAATTTAAAGTTGGAGATAAAGTTAGGGTTAAAAGTGGTTTAAAAGTTGGCATTACATATGGAAATATAGAATTTCTAAACATAATGGATAAATACAGTGGACTTAAATGTACTATAGAAAATATAACTAATGAAGGTAATTATGTATTAAAAAATAGTAAGTATTCATTGAATTATTCAGAAGAAATGTTAGAAAAAGTTAAGGAGGAAAAGAAAATGAGTAAATGTAAAGTATATGAAATGCCTGAATATGTAGGAAGTAATGTTAAAAAAGTTATAATAAATGAACCATGTATTATAGTTATTTTAAATAGTGGGGAAAAAGGTGTAGCTAAATGTTGTCCCGAAGATAAATTTATAGAAGAAAGAGGATATAAGCTAGCCTTAGAAAGGGCAATGAAAGAAAAATATTTAAATGATGTTGTTAGACAAGATACTATTATAAATCAATGGTTGAAAATATTTGAGAATGAAGATAAATACAAAGACTTAATTTTTTAATACATAATGAAAAATGATTTTTATTGTGTAGAATTAATAAATTAAAAATGTGGAGGTAGTATATGAGAGATTATGTTGTAGATATAAATGATGAAATAAGCGAAGAGTTAATAGATAGAGTAGTTAATGAGTTGCGTGGAATATATGATTATGATAAATATTTATTGAGTACATTTGTTGATCCTAGTAAAGAAATTATAAGCGAAGTTACTATATCTATCAATTCAGGTGGTGGAGATGTATCAGGATTTAGTAGGATAAAAACAGAAATTGATAAACTTAAAGAGTTAGGTATACACATAAAGACTCATGTAACACATTTAGCAGCATCGTGTGCCTTTCTAATATTATTGTTAGGTGATGAAAGAAGTGGTTCAGAATTTTGTGAGTTAATGAATCATGTAAGTACTACTGTAAATTATGGGAAGGTCACAAGTAATGCAAGAATGGCAGAGTTTCATTTGGAGTTAGAAGATAGGTTCACTAAATTTATAGTTGATAGAACAAATATAGATAGAAAATGGCTAGATGAAAATAGTGAAATAGATCAATGGTTTAACTATGATGATGCTATTGAATTAGGAATATTTACTACCGAAGAGGAACTAAATAATGAAATATATTTAAGTGAGACTGTAAGCCAATTAACAGCCAGCGGATATAATGTTATAGATGATATACATAAAGAATATGAGGATGTTGTAGAAGAAGTTGAAGTTAAAAAACCTAAGAGAATTAAAAAGAAGGTTGAGTAATGAAAATATTAGGAATCAATAAATTATATGAGGAAGGGTTTAAACAAAATATAATTAGTTTGGCCAATATAAATAATTCATGTGAAATATATTTTAATTCGAAGTTGTTTCAAGATAGTATAAATAATAAAATTATGTCAACTAAATGTAATTATGATGAAGATAAGGACGAAATGGAAGTTGAAGTTAACACATATACTAATATACCAATTTTAGACAGGATAAATGAAAAGGTATTGTGTAATTATTATAGGAAGATTAAGTATGTTGCTACTTATGAAAAGGCTAGGCTTATTGCTGAAACAGTTGAAATTTTAGATTAGGAGATGATTGTAAATTAGCAATAAATTAAATAGAATAGGTGAAGAGAAGATAAATAAATATGGTAGTAAAATGGTAATAACAAGATATGAAAATTATAATGATATAGACGTGTACTTTCCAGAATATGATTGGACGTTCTATAATTCATTTTATCAAAATTTTAAAAGTGGTAGCATAAGATGTCCTTATGAACGTAGATATTTTGGAATAGGATATTTAGGAGAAGGTTATGCTGATACATTCGTAAATTCAAAAATGGTAAAACAGTATAAAATATGGTCAGATTTGTTAAGGAGATGTTATGATTCTAAGTGGTATGAAAAACAACCTACATATGTAAATTGTACAATGTGTGAAGAATGGCATAATTATAACACTTTCTATAAATGGTTTGATGAAAACTATTATGAAATACAAGGAGAAAGAGTAGCTTTAGATAAGGATATATTGTATAAAGGAAATAAACTGTATAGTCCAGAAACTTGTGTGTTCGTACCACAAAGTATAAATAATTTATTTGTTAAGAGAGATGCTGCAAGAGGTAAATATCCTATAGGCGTAAGCTATAATAAAACCAAGGGTAGATTTCAAGTAAGATGTAATAATGAATATAAAGAACGTATTGATTTGGGAGATTTTAATAATCCAATAGATGCTTTTAATGAATACAAAAGATTCAAGGAATTGGTTATTAAAAAGAAAGCAGATTTATGTAAGGATTTAATACCTGAGAAATTATACGAAGCGATGTATAAATATGAAGTTGAAATAACAGATTAAGATCAAGTAAGTTACAATAATTAATAAAATAAAGGAGTGATACAATGAAGAACTTTGATATTCTCAAAAATGAAATAGCTAAAACAAACAATGCTGAAGAATTAGCTGATGTTATGAGTGAATTTAGATATGAAATATTCACTTGCAATATGACGGAAAAATGCATTCAAGATTATAGTTGCAAACAGTGTTATTCAGAATGGCTTATGAAGGAATTATAAGCTATTTAAACTAAAGATAAATAATATTAGAGGGGTGATTAAAGGAGATTAGAATGAAATTAAAGAAAAAATTAATTAAAATAGGTGGATTTATATTATTAATAGTTACTATAGGTACGAGTATATTTGTATATAATTATAAGAAAGATGAGTCTTATGCTATAAATTTAGTTAAGAATCAGACTAGTGAAATAGCACCTGATGTTACTTTTAATCAAGCATATAATAAGTATTTAACTAATCTAAGCTATACATATTATAAAGATAGCAATAAGAATCAGTTTGTATGTGTATCTGGTAGATTATATTTAAAGGATAGAGAAAAGATATCAGATCTAAAACTTACATATTTAATAAATGAAAATGACGGTAGTTTAAAATTCTATGATATGCAAGTAGATGGCGCAAAATATAGTGAATTAGAGGCGTTAATTTTAAAGATAAAAGTATATGATTCTTATGATAAAACAAATGTTTAAAAAATAATGTGTAAAATTAATAAAATGTGTTGACGGATTAATTATAACTGTGCTATTATTTAATCATAGGAGGTGAGGAAATGAATTTTAGAATATATACATATACTTGTAGTAAGGATGGTAAGAAGTATTCTAAGTTAGTTAGAAGATAATGTAATTAATAAATTGGAGGTTGTTGAATGAAAATATTAAGTTGTGATTTTTTTAAATCAAATAAAGGTTATAATGTTGCAATGTGTATTATATCAGATGAAGGTAGTAATAAAATAAAGTCTATAGAAGTATTTGAGACTGAAAGTAAATTAGAAGATATATCCGAAGTAATAATTAATAAATTTGAAGTATTGAATTGTGATTATGTCATAATAGATTATTTAGGATTAGGTATAGTTTTATATGATGCACTAAAAGATAAATTAAGATATAAAGTTAGAGGTTATACATATTCTTCTAAAGAAAATAATAAAATGATAGAGATGTTATATAAAGACAAAATATTAAACGAATTAGGATTAGAATTAAAATGTTATACTTCGAGTGATTGGAAATTTAAACTTAACAGAAAAGAGTGTACTGATTTTGAATATTTAATGGTTAAAACAATTGGTATGGCTAATAAATTATTAAATGAAATAAAAGAAGAAATAAATAAATACAATAAGACTCAAGATTTTGAATTATCAATGGAAGATATATCAAGAGAATTTGAAAAACTTATGTCTGACTCTTATAAGAAAATGGCAAATGAATATTGCGATAAAATCAAAGATAGTGATGTAAATATGATTTTGAATGTAAATACTTGTAATGATATAAATAAAGTGAAGGAAAAATTATTAGCTGAAATAAATAATGCTTTAAAAGTTATTAAAGATGTAGATAAAATTAAGTACATATAAGTTGGCACATGAATGATAAATTTCATTGTGTAGGAGGTAATGTAATGGAAAGTAATATAAGGAAAATTATGGAGCAATCAGAGATTTATATTAAAGATGATATAATTGTTTCAAGTAGATATGGAAGAGTAGGAATGAAGTATACTTGGGAAGATATTTTAATTAGTAGAATAGCTGTAATCGAAGAAAATGGTGTTTTTGAAATATTACATAATGGTGGTTGTATATTAAAAGATTTACGTTTATAAAATTAATAAAAATCAAGGAGAAAGTTATGTATTTACATGAAGAAGAATATAATAACGTATTAAATGTTACTGATTCAGATAAATTTATGAAATTAGCTATAAGAATAAATAAAAAATTTAATTATGCATATGTATTATGGCAAGATATATTTGGATTAAATTTAATATCTGAACTGAATTGGTCAAATGATGATAGCATAAAAGATTATGGTATATATATTATAAATGGAAATTCATGTGAAACTATTAAGTATAAAAACAGCAATGAAATAAAGTTAGGTAAAAAGATTTTTATAAAAGAATATGAAAAATCAGATGATTGTTATGTGACATATTATTATGAAGAAAAAAATAAAAATAATGAAAAGGATGATGATAGTATGAATGAAATGAACGGTATGTTTGGTGGTATGGAATTCGGATCAATTGATACAGATGATTTCAGAATATCAATGAATGGATTAGCTATAAAAACTAGCGACAATAAATATGTATCATTTGATATAAGTAATAATACTTTAACAGATGTCACACCTATGTCATTTGATGCGAAAGGCATGTTGTTTAAATTTCCAGTTAATGTAAAAGACTTAAAGCAAGGAGATATAATAATGCATAATGAAAAACCAGTAATAATAACTAAAATAAATGAAAATGATGAAATAGAAATAATAAATCCCTTTACGGCAACCAATGATAGAATCGTATTAGTTAAAAACATGTTTGGATTTACATGTGTAACTAAAATAGTTAACATGATGAGTATGTCAGGAATTAACCCTATGGCGATGATGGGTGGTAACATGGATTATAATCCTATGATGTTAATGATGAGTGGTATGAAAGATATAAACCCTATAATGCTAATGTACATGATGAACATAAATAATAAATAATAAAATAAAATGGAGTGGTAAATATGAAAATGAATGATAAATGTGAAATAAATTTATATAAACAAAAGAAAGTGTTTAATAATGGGGCGTTACTAGACGGAAGACTCATAGCATTTAAACTAAAAGATATGGATGATTATAAGCAAGGTATTATAATATGTAGTAATGAAAGTTGTATAAATGTAGCTGTTTATAATTTTCATGCAACTAATAGTGATATGAGATATTTTGACAAATATACTATAAAATTAGATGATGATTATGAAATAAAGATACCTAATATTACTTGGTGTGAAAATACTATACAATAAATAATAATGTATTATAAACACTAGTTGTTGCAATGGTTTCATAATCATAAATGGTACATAAAATATTTGTTTTATTGTGTATAATTAATAAAATTAGGAGGTAAGTATGTTTAATAAATATTATATGTTTAGTGAGGAAATAGATACAAAGTTAATGAAATTAGGGTTTAAGTTAACTCAAGATAGATATAAGTTGAAATATGAAAATATATGTCAAGAAGGATCTTTATTAATAAAATATGAGATTCACAAAGATGTAGTATCGGCTCAAAGGATTTTTATTGGTAATGGAACTTCTAGTAATAATTATTGTAACATATTGGAAAATGAAACTTTTGAAGAAATAATATGTAAATTAGAAAAATGTTTAAATGATTTAAGAGAAAGATATTCATTTAAAGTCAGTGTAAAAGAAAGCGATTATGTATTAAATCATTTAAAGTCTTATGGTTCTGAAGTGTATCGTATGGATATTAATGATTCAACTGTTAACAGATTATGTAAACGTGAGAATAAACAAGAAGATAAGGATGAAGATAATAGAAAATTTGGATTTACTAAAGTTTTTACAGGAACGCCAGTATATTTAAATGGTGAATTAAAAGATGATGAGTGCAGAATTTATTATTAATAAATAAAATCTTGTTTTTATTTTGAGGTGAGTTAAATGTGTGAAGTATGTGAGAATAATAATGTTTTTAATTATACTAATATTGAATATGGAGAAGAAGGTTATGAATTAGTTATTCAAACATCTGAATGGGATGATTATCGTGATGGTTGGGTTTATGAAAGAATAGATATAAATTATTGTCCATTTTGTGGAAGAAAATTAGGGGGATTGAATGATAAAAAAAGAAGACTTTAAAGTTACACTAATAAACAAAGAAGAAGTTAAAGAATTTGTCAAGAATCATGGAATGGCTGCCTGTTGTTGTTATGCTACAGATGAAAAATATGCAGAAAAAGTTGGATTGTCAGTATTAAAAACTGGTCATTTTAGTGGAAGTAGAGGAGATTATTTTAAATTTAAATTTGAGAATGTGCCAAGATCATTAATAGACCAATCAGTTAGACATGAAATAGGTTCATTTAAAAATGTTCAATCTCAAAGGTATGTTAATCAAGAAAATTTTGATATGTATTATCCTGATGTGGTTATTAGAGATGATATACTTAAAGGTTTATATGATGAACATAAGATTGAAACTCAATGTAGGTATAAGAAAATAGTAAGTAGACTTAATGAATTAGGATACAATGGCGAAAAGGCATCTGAAATAGCTAGAGGTATATCTCCTATGAATATAGAGGGTAGTTTTATTCAAGGATTTACATTAGAGGCCATTATGAATTATATGAATAAGCGTCTTTGTAGTTGTAGTCAAGATCATATTAGATATGTTGCAAAGTTAATGAAAGAAGAAATACAAAGTGTAACCAATGTTTATGATGAGTTTTTAGTTCCAATATGTGATAGAAACTTATGGTGTCCAGAAAGTGAAGATAGATGTTGTGGTAGGAAGCCAACTAGAGAAGAGTTAATTAAAAAAATAAGTTGCAATAATTAATAAAATCAGTTGACAAAATAATACAAATAAATTACTATTAATATGAAAGGTGGTGATACGCATGAAAATAAATGACGAATACAATTTGACAGCAGATCCACTTAATTGGATTTTACAAAAGAGATTTGAAAAGAAAAAGAAAGAAGGAGAAGAAGACAAACCTACTGAGTATGGGTACAAAGATATAGCTTATTTTCCAGATTATCATATGGCATTGAAAAATATGGTGGATAGAGAAATAAGAGAGACAGAACTTGAAGATTTTAGAACAATAGTTAATAAAATAGATGAGTTAAAAAATACAATAGATAATTTAAATATATAAGGTTCAGTCGGTCGTGGCTGAGTATGGGAGATATGTGTATATGAGTAGATTCGAAATAATTGGAAAGTTAGCATTAGCGAAAGATAGTGACAAAAGAAAATGTTTTGAAGAGTTAAGATTTAAAAAAGGTGAAAAGAGTAAAGATGGGACTCCAAGAAAAAATGATTTTACAATGAGAAATTTAAGATTAACTATGAAGTCAGATGATAATTTCTTTAATGTAGATATAAAAGGAAATTTAATTGGAAGTGAAGATAGTGCAATAATAAAAAGTATGAAAAAAAATTCAGAAGGTAAGTATGAAAACTGTGAGTTTAAATATAAAGATAGAGAAAAACACATAAGTGAACTTGCTGAATTTAAAAAATGTGTATTCGTAAATGGAAATGAAAGACATGAATTTGTAAATGAGTATGAGTTTTCAATGTTTGTACATGATGAATTATCTAAAGAAGAAAATCAAAGTAAATTATATAAAATTATGGGCGATATAAAATACAGTGAATATACTAATCCAAAAAATGAAACTAATATTTATACTAACTACGAAGTAAATAGAATATATGTCGTTAAAGAAGATACTGAACAAACTGCAACTGCAAATTTAGATATGTTAATTACTGAAAATGCAATTGATGATAGTGAGTTAGAAGAAAAAGGATCGTTTAAAATATCAGGTTATGTGCCTCAATATTTAAATAAAGAACAACCAAATAAAGGTTATTTCCAGATATTAGAGTTCCCTTTAAATATAGAAGATGAGAAGAAACGTAAAACTAAGTTTAATTTAATCAAAGGATTGTTTGATTTTGAAGGAAGTGAGTTAGCTAAGTTAGGATTTAAAATTAATTTAATAAATAAAATTGAAGAAGTTGAATTTGATGAGAGTATGTTAACTGATGAAGAAAAACAATACATAGAATTAGAGATAATGTCATTAAATGATTTCAAAGATAAATACGGAAAAGGCAAAGGTGGATATATAAAGAAATTTGAAGTTGATAAAATAAGTGCTACATATAGACTTGGTGCTGTACCTACTGAATTAACTTTGGAACAAATATTAAGTGATGGAAAACAAGAAGAACCTAAAACTACAGGAAAGGATGTAGAATTAGATTTAGATGGAAGTTTAACAGATGATTTAGATGATATATTTGCTTAATATAAATGTGTAAAATTAATAAATTGAAATAAAATGGTGGTAGTCTGATGTGACTACAGTATAAAAGGAGTTATTATGTTTAAAAAACCTCAAATAAATAAGACTGTTGCAAGTTTAAATAAATTAAGAATATATTTAAGAAGTACTAAGAAGTTTGGTAAAACTACTGTATTTAGAGATTTAGTATTAGAAGAATATGGAGATGCTGAAAAAGGATTATTAGTCGGTGTAGGAAATGAAATAGGATATACGTTACTTGATAATTTGAATTGTACTCATGTAGATAATTGGAAAGATATGGTTGAATTAAAAAAATGGTTAATACAAGGCAAAGTAAATAATGAACATGAAATAGAAGTTATTGCATTTGATGTTGTGGATGAATTAATGCCTTTAGTTGAAAAAGAAGTGTGTAGGTTGTCTACTATAGCAACACAAAAACCATGTGATTCAATAAATAAAGCATTTGGTGGATATGGTAAAGGACAAGAGAAAGTTAAAGAATTATTAAAAGAGTATTTCTCTGAATTATACAAAGCTGGTTTTGGTTTATTCGCTATAGCTCATACAAAAACTAAAAATATAATTGAAAAGGGTCATGAAGATACTGATGGATATATGACATTAACTTCAAACTTAGCTAATACTTACGAAGGTGTTTTTGGTGACATATTCGATGTGGTGTTGACAGGATTAATAGATAGAGAGGTAATAGATGGTAAGACAGCAAGTGCTACTAGAAAGCTATACTTTAGAGGAACAAGTTTTGTAGATGCTGGATGTAGATTTAGTAAAGATAGTGTTCCTGAATTTATGGAATTTGAAGAAGAAAATAATGCCAAAGAATTTTTAAGAATATTAAAAGATGGAATGAAAAACTCAATGAGTAAACCTATAAGTGATGATGAGTTTAAGAAAATGGAAGTAGAAGAAAAAGAACAAATAAAAGAGGACGTAAAAGAAGTGGCTAAAGAAATAGAAGAAAAAGAGAATGATGAAAATCAAGATAAGATTGAAGAATTAATAAAAGAAATAAAAAGCAAGGCAAGTTCATCTGAAAACAAACAAGTATTAGTTAAATCAATAAAAGAACTTGGTAAATCAAAAATAACAGAATTGGATTATAAAGAATTAAGTGATGTTTTAGTTAAATTAAAATAATTAAAAGAGGGTTAATACCCTCTCTTGGAGGGTGATAGTGTGAGTAAAGTTACTTGTAGATATTGTAAAAACAAAATAGATAAAGATAAAAGTTATTCAGTTGAGTATTTGACACCGTCCTTATCTATTAGAAGAAAATATTATTGTGATGAGAAGTGTTGCAAAGAAGAAGAAAAAGTGGAACAGGATAAGATTAAATCAAAGGAAATAGAGGTAAGCTCAAGAGATACTGTGAGGGAAATATTAGGGATAGGTAGTGATAAAAATATATACTTTTCTAAAATGTATAAAGATTTGAGGGATACTTTTGGAGACAAAGTTATATATGAATATGTAATAAATGAAAGAATGAAAATTGAGTCAGTTTTAGGAGGTAAAGATTTTAAAACAACTAATTCAAAAGTTAATTATTTCTTTGCTATGGCTCAAAATAATTTAGAGTATTATAAATGTGAAAACAATGAATCCAAAAATGTTATTGAAACAAAACAGGAAGTTTATATAGATGATTTTGACGTAACAGATATTGTGGCAACTAAAAAGAAAAGATCAATAAATGATATATTGAAAAATATGTAGGAGGGAAGTGAATTATTGAGTTATCCTGAGAGAATAATTAAAGGTCGAAAAAGTATTGAAGGTTGTTTGCTAGGGTGTTTATTTAAGGATACATTATTAATAAAAGAATATAAATTAGAAGAATCAATGTTTATATCAACTGAAGGTAAATTTTATTTTGGAATATTAAGTAACTTGTTAAGGCAAGGGGTTTTAGAAATAACAGATACAGATATTAGATTGACTAGTACAGATGATGTAATACAGCAATATAAGGATTATGGTGGTATAAAAACTATTGATAAATTAAAAAACTCAGTTGATTTAAAGAATTTTGAAGTGTATTTAGATGAAATATATAAAAGAAATATTTATATGAGTTTAATTGACGATGAGGGAATTGATTTAGAAGAAGTTAGGACTATTGGTGAAACACAAATATCTTATTTAGATTTTTTTACAGAAAATGAGATGGACTCGGAAGAAGTAATAAAATTTATGAGTTTAAGAATCATGAATAAGTTACCTTTAACAGTAGATAGGAGCGTTAAAGAGGCTAGTGGAGAGATACCTGAAGACTTCTTAGATAAGTTATTTGAAGGTTCTAGTATGGGTGTATTATTCGATGAAGTTGAAGGTGTAAAATTAATGCCTCATATATCAAAAGAAATACTTGGTTTAAAAAGAAAAACATTAAATATGTTTGGGGCATTTGTAAATGTTGGAAAAACAACTGTTTTATGTAATATAATATTAAGTTTAGCAAGTAAGAAACAAACAACATTAGCTATAACAAATGAAATGGAAATAGATGACTTTAGAATATCATTTTTATTATACATAGTTAATAACTTCATAGGTTGCAAAACAATTAATAAACGTAAATTAAAATCAGGTAAACTATCAGAAGAAGAAAAAGATTATGTTAGACAAGCGAGAATTTACTACAATGAACATTTTTCAGAATATATAATATTAAGTTCTATGGCAGATGCAAATGTTGAATTAGTAGATAAATTAGTTAGAAAATATTCACTAAGTAGAAATTTAGATGCTCTATGTTATGATACATTCAAGCAAAATTTTGATAAAGCAGGTGAGGTTAGTTACAAAGATTTAATTAAAGATAGTAGAATGATTTATAAATTATGTAAAAATTATAACTTAATTGGCTTATGTGCAATACAGTTAGCACAGCAATATATGGGGAATTTGATACTTGATTTGTCAATGTTAGCTGGAGCAAAACAAATAAATGAAATACTAGAAAATTTATTTATGATGAGATCAGTATACAAAGAAGAAATGAGTAAGGATAGTAAATATTATATGAAACCTTACAGAAGAGTTAAGACAGATAATGGGTGGAAAGAGGAAGAGGTTGAGCTAAATCCATCTCAAACGTATAGGGTTGTATTTATAACCAAAGCCAGAGATTGTCAGACATTTACTGATAGTAATGAGGCAGTATTGTTGAATTATAATGGTTTTTCTGGAACATTTAAAGAGGTTTGTATGTGTCATCCTGTGAGAGGATTTATAAATCAAAATTTTGCAAAAAAGTAGGAACATTATATGATACAAAGTATTAAGCAACATTTAAAAAATAATTATAATACTGTTTACAAATTACTCAATTATTTTGGTTATAATGATATAAATAAACATGGAGATGAAATAAGAGCAGCAAAACCCGATGGAAATAACAATAGTTCAATAAGAATAAAACTTAATGATTATATGTCATCTGATGATTTTAGTTGTGCATATAAGGGAGACATAATTGGTTTAATTAGTTTACATAAAGAAATGACATATGGTGAAGTAGTTAACATAATAAAAATGATGATTGATAATATAATTGTAGAGGTAAAAAACGGAAGTGAATTATTTGATGGATTTTTTGAAGAATCATATAAATATAATTATGATTACAAACTTAAAACATACGATATATCAGTGTTAAATAAATATGAAAATTGTTGGAATGTTAGATTTTTAAAAGATAATATATTACCAGGAACACAGGTTGTGTTTAATATAGGATATGATTATGAGAGTAAGAGAATATCTATACCTTGGTTTGATGTTGAAGGAAATATACTTGGTGTAATGGGTAGAATTAACTTTGATTCAGATACAAAATATAAGTATTTACCTTTAATTGCATTCCCAAAACAATTTGGATTATTTGGGTTATATCAAAATAAAAAATATATTGAAAATAATAGAGTTTATATATTTGAATCTGAAAAATCAGTACTGCAAGCGCACGGATATGGTTATAAAAACTGCGTAGCATTAGGAGGAAACTGTATTCATGGTATGCAGATAAATGAATTATTAAAATTAAATGTTACAGAATTCATACTTTGTTTTGATGAGAGTTTAGAACAAGAAATAATAAAAAAATCAATAAGAAATATACGAGAATGTTTATTTATGAGAGATGATGTTAATATAGGTGTATTATTAGATAAACAAAACTCCTATATGAAAAAAGACACAAAAGTATCTCCCACGGATCAAGGTAAGTTAATTTGGGAGAATTTAATTAATGAATGTATTTTAATAGGGAGATGATTATATTGAGTAATGTGTTTAGTTATAGTAAGATTGGTACATATAAAAATTGTCCTCATTCTTATTATTTAACATATATAGAAAAAAATAAAAGAAATAATGGTGTTTATGGTCAATTAGGAAGTAAACTTCACTCTATTATGGAAGAGTTAGAGCATAACAAGATGAGTAAAAGTGATGCATTGGAGTTATGGAACTCAGAAGTGTCATATATGGAGTTAATGGATGAATTAAACTTTCCTACTGAAAATTCCAAAAAAAATTACATAGAAGATGTTAGATTATATCTAAATAATTTTGAACCAATAGATTTTAATGGTAGGGACGTTGGAGTTGAAGATCATTTTAAAATAAAAATAAAAGATGAATATTTATTACAAGGCTACATTGATTTATATATTATAGATCATGATAAAAAAGAAATTGAAATAGTTGATTATAAGACATCTAGTAAATCAGGATTTACAAAAAGCCATTTATTAGAGAAATGTTATCAATTAATATTGTATGCACTTGCATTAGAAAATAAATATCCTGATTATAAGATAATAAAAACATCGTTTGACATGGTGAAATATGCAATTCATAATAAAACAGGTAAAGTTAAGGAAAGAAAGGACATTTCACCTAATGAAATTTTAGACTATAAGAGATATTTCATTAGTGTAGACTATAATGAAGAAAACAAAAATAAGTTATTAGAATACATAAGTAATAATATAAATGAAATCGAGGATTTAAATAAACAAAATATTGATGTTTGGAAGCCAGTAAAAAATAAATTCTTTTGCGATAACTTATGTAGTATGAAACAATATTGTAAATACTCAAAATAATTACTATAATTAATAAATTGAGGAGGTGAGGTATCATAAAAAAGAAAATGAGATTATTATTTTATGACTTTGAAATTTTTAAATACGATTGGTGCGTGGTTATCATTGATTATAATACTAGGAAAAAGAAAATCATAATTAATGATAGAGATGAACTACTTGATTTTTATAATAAAACTAAATACAACTATATATATGTAGGATTTAATTCAAGATCATATGACTCGGTTATATTAAGAGCAATTATATTAGGACTAGACCCAAAAGAAGTCAATGATAAATTGATATTAGATGGATTGAAAGGATTTCAAATACATAAAGATTTATATAAAGTACCGTTATATTCATATGATACTATGGTGAATAGGGGAAATTCATTGAAACAATTGGAAGGATTTATGGGACATATGATTAAAGAAACTGATGTGGATTTCAATATAGATAGGAGATTGACAAAAAAAGAGATGGATGAAACAATATATTATTGTACTCATGATGTTGAAGAAACAATAGAGGTGTTTGAAAATACTAAGTCAGATTTTGATGCTCAATTAAGTCTAATTAACGAATTTGATTTGCCATTAAAATATATAGGAAAAACTAAGGCACAACTTACTGCTGAAATATTAGGTGCTGAAAAATTACATGGAACAAGTGAAGAAGAAATGGAATATGAATTTGTCAACTGCTTAAAATTAAATAAATATAAATTTGTTCAAGAGTGGTTCGATGAGAATAGATTTTTAACTTATGTTAATGAAAAAGGTGTGACCAAAAAGAATGGATTGAAAGTAGACATAGGTGGAATCCCTACTATATTTGGTTGGGGTGGAATACACGGGTGTATAAATAAATATACTACGGACAATTCAGACAATAGTGTTATTGTTCATAGTGATGTGGGTTCAATGTATCCCAATATAATGGTGCAACATAACTTGTTAAGTAGAGCTGTCAAAGAACCTAGTAAATATAAAGATATATTGGAAAAACGTTTAGAATTAAAACACGCGGGAAAGAAAAAAGAACAAGCCCCCTTTAAGGTAGTTCTTAATGGTGCTTTCGGAGTAACAATTGATAAATTTAGTAAAATGTGTGATTTGAAACGTGGTAAAGAAATACCTATAAATGGACAATTATTATTAACTGATTTAATAGAACAGTTAGAAAATAAATTAAAAGACAACATATATTTCATACAATATAATACGGACGCAGTAATATGTAAATTAAAATCTAAGGATTACATAGATACATATATGGAAATTTGTAAAGATTGGGAGAATAGAACAAAGTTACAACTAGAACATGATTGGATAAGAACTATAACTCAGGCCAACGTTAATAATTATGTATTTGCATTTACAGATGGAAGTTTAGAATGCAAGGGTGCTTATCTTCAAAAAAATACACCTTTAAACAATGACATGAGTATATTAAATGATGCAGTTAGAGATTATTTGGTAAATAAAACACCAATTGAAAAGACTATAAATGAATGTGACGAGTTAATAAAGTTTCAGCATATAAATAAAATAGGTAAAACTTATTATAAAGTTTTATGGGGAGATAAAGAATTAAATGAAAGAGTAATAAGATCATTTGCTTGTACTAAAGACTTACCTGGACTATTTAAAGTAAAGAAAACAATTAATAAAGATGGAATAGAAGTTGACTCAATACAAAAAGTATCTAACAACAGCGAATATATATTTATAGATAACGAAGATGTAACAAATAAGAAATGTCCGACATATTTAGATAAGCAATGGTACATTAACGAAGCAATTAAGAGATTAAAAAGTTTCGGAATTATTTATAAATAAAAATTTAAGGATAAAGTATAAAGCAAATGAATTCAAAGACCTCTAAATCGGTTATACGAGGTCAAAAATTTGAGGAGTTGATATGATGATTACTAAAACATTAGAAGTTAATAAAAGAATATGTTATGGAGACATTTTTAATAAAATATATCTTCCAGAGAAAATAAATGAATTTAAAGTTGTAGATTTACATATTGATGAATGCTGCATTAACTATGATTTAATATCTGAAGAAAATGAAGTTAGTATTTCGTTATTATTAGATGGAGATATAGGTATGATTCCCACAATAAAAAATATCGTGATAAGTATTGAACGTGGAGATTTAAATTTATTTAATGATTTAAAATTAATATGGATACGATAATTAATAAATTAAGAAAAATAATAAAGTTATTTGTTTAGGAGGTATTTTATGAGTCATGCAAGTGGTGAAGTAAGATTTAAAGATGGAACGATAAGATATGTTGAGTATAATGGTACTTCTGATTTTATGCATTCATTATCATATGAAACTAAACAAGAAATGGATGATAATTGGAGAGAATTACCTGAAGAACCTAAATGTGAACACAGACATATAGAAGATGTTGAATTATATAGTTCATACGGTTATGGTTTTACGTGGGAAGGTAAATGTTGTAAAGATTGTGGTTGGATTGTAGAAGGAGAAGATCCTTATCAAGAAGAGAATGAATTAGAATATTTATATTGTTGTAGGCGTGATGAATATGATTCTAGGATTAAGTAGTCGTAATATGTTCAGAATATAGTACAATAAAAAAGTTATTTGTTTTGGAGGTGGAACGTGGAATATATTAAATTAAGTAATGGAAAAGAAGTTGAGGTATACAAGGGTTGTATATTAGAAGATAAACATAATGTTTTTATTATATGCAAAGAAGATTCACATTATAGAGTTTTAAATATGGATAATGGACAATTAGATGAAAATGAATACTTATGTATTAAAGATATGGGTTTAGATTATTATTTTGACAGAATTGTTTATTCTGGTGTAGTTGAACCATACCCATATAAGTATATAGATATTAATGAATAGAGTTAACTAAATGAAATTTTAATTTTATGTCCTTGGGAGGTGTAATATGAGTGAAGAAATAAAATGGAAAGAATTATTTAGAGTTATACCAATTAATGAAACGGTTGATAAATTAAAAAAGTGTAATATAGATTTATATGATGAGAATGGGAATTAAAAAGTATGTTAAGTTTGTTAGAAGAATTATCTGAGAAGTTGAATGATAGTAAATGAAATGTTGTTTTTAAGTGGTAGGAGGTGAATTATGAATGATGATGTAAACGGAGGTATGTTGCAGTTATACATAAATATTGGAGATAAGATAATGGACATAGCACATAAATACCCAGAGATAGGTGTTCCCATGATGAAGTATTGGATGGGAGAAATAAGTTGGGAAGAACAAGTAAATATGATTGCTCATGGTAACAATAATTTATTTAATACAAATGAAATATTGCAAAAATGTATACCTGATAACTTAACTATTAATTTTATGAAAAAGGAAAACTTAATCAAATATGATTTTTCAAAATATATCAATACTATTTTAAAGGAGGATTAAATGAAATTTACAGATGAAGATTTAAATAATTATACAATTATGAAAGTTAGTAACTTCAAACCTTGTGCTGAATGTGGAGAACCAACACAATATATTGATTATTGTTATGAACTTAGAGTGTGCAGCAAGGAATGTGAAAGTAAAATTACTGAGAGTATAAAGAATACTGTTTAATAAATTAAGAGGTGAAATTATGAGTGAAGAAATTATTAAAAAAATCATAGAAAATTATAAAAGACTTCATGATATTCAATTTAAGGTATATAAAAGAGGTAAAAATGACGATTTATTAAATGGTCATGTATATGCTTTAGAATGGATATTAGAAGAACTTGATTATGATTTAGATGAAATATTAGGAATTAAGGAGAAATTAAATGAAAAGATGTAAATGTGGTAATGAGCCTATTTACAAGAACGGAGAACTTCAATTGTGTTCAGAGTGCTTAGGTATGATATGGACAAATAGAATTTCATTAGAAGATTATTTAGCAAAGTGGGAAAATAGTAAAAATATAGATATAAAAGAAATATATAAATATGAGTCTAAAGTAAGTAGTTCAGATGAATTTGAAGAATTATGGGCTTAATTAATAGAAAGGAGATAGTTTTAATGAGAGTTGAATACATAAAAACAAGATTATCTAAATCTAATAAGCCTTTTGTCACAATTCGAAATATTAATTCAAATATAGTAGTTGACATATCTAAAGAAAAGTTTGAACAATATAAGAAATTGGGATTAGTTATTACTAAAATAAATTTATTAAAAAGCGATATGAATTGTTGTGAGGGGTGTAGTGCAAATAAAGGTTATTGCATTAGACAAAGTGTAATTGAACCTAAAATTGGAGTGTGTTGGTTTGATGAAGAATATTAAGGAGGAGTAATATGATTTTAAATATAGAACAAAAAATACAAATTTATAAACCAAGTATTGAATATTTGGATTTAATTAATAAATATGAATATAAAGAAACAAAAGAAGAACTTAATCAAATAAATGGAAGTTGCATCATACATATAATTCCTAAAAGTGACACATATTTATCTGATGATGAAAACGATTTAATAGGATATTGCGATTCATTAATGTTTGAAGTTAAAGTATTTGATGTAGATAAGGGATTATATTATCAGGGTGAATCTCTATTTGATAACATAATTATAGAAGATATAAAAGTAGAAACTAGAATATACAAAGATTTAAGTACAATGTATATATTTACTAAACCAACTTATGTTTCTTATGATGAAAATACTTTGTATGTTGAATCAAAATATTAATAAATAAGGAGGAAATTAAATGTATTTAAAAATAAAAGATATAAAAGATATGAAGGATGTAAAGTTAGTATTAGACTTAACTAACGGGAGTTACGCCATAGGAATTCAATTTCCAGCATTAAAAATAGGAAATGGCAACTATGATCCTATGCTGACAGAAATTATGGAGGAATACTACTCTATGGATTACAAAATAGAAGAAGTGGTTGAAAGATTTGATAAAATATATGAAGTTTTAAATCCAAGTGAATCTGAAAAAACATTTTAATGTGGCATAAAAAGTTATTTTTATCTTATATGAAACTAATAAAAATAGGGGGTTATTATTTGAAAAAAGATTATTTAACATATATAGAATATGGTGGAGATATGGAATGCCACGAATGTGTGTATGTCGATTATAAATTAGTATCTGCCGAAAATGAGATTGACGCTCTGATTGAATTACAAAAAAGTTATGAGTCAGATATATCTAATGGTACTTTTTATGGTAGACCAATAAAATTCATAGAACTACCGTATGTATCCGAGGGTATGTGGAAAGATTTAAAAATAATAGAAATTGAAAAACCAAAAGAGGAAATATTTTGTGGTTTATGTAATAAAAATATTGATAAATTGGGTTATGTTATGAGTGATATAAAAGGAGTTAATAATACTTATGATATATTTGCTTGTGAACATTGTCATGAATTATTAAACAAGGCTAAAGATAATAAGAAATACATAGATAAATTATTTGAAAAGAATAATAAAAGTTAGATTTCAAGTGGTGAAAAGGAGAATAAAATGATTTTAAAAACAGAAACACTAGATAATATAAATATAATTTTAAGTTTAAAAAATGAGACATATTTAATTGAGTTAGAACTATTGGGATCAGATAATAATGTTATATCAAAAGAAGTTATCGAAAGGCATATGATATCAAAATTTAAAATAGAAGATGCATTTGAAAGAGTTGAGATGATTTTAAATGCACTAGGAAAGAAAGAGTTCGCATGGGAAGATTTAGAAAACATGATGTGTGATTGTCAGGAGGACGGAAATGAGTGCTAAAGTGATAATTAATTTATTCGATGAAGAAGATAAGTTACTAAATGGGTTGAGTGAATTAACTAGCGATGAATTGTGTATATGTTATAGTAATATAAATTATTATGGTCATGGTATTCAAAGTAATTATGAAGAACCTGATGAGAAATATTATAAACAAATAAGATTATGTAATGAAATAATTAAATTAGCAAAAGAATTAAAGGATATAAGTAAATAAAAATTTGCTTTCATGTATATGATTAATAAAATAAATGGAGGGTAATTATGGATAATGAATTAATAGAAAGAATAAAGAAAATAGTTAAAGAAAATTACGATAGTAGTGTTTGTGGATATACGAGTGAGAGGTCACAAGGAAACTCAGACGATGTTTTTTCAGATGGTGATGAATTTGGAAGTAGTTGGTTAGCTTACGATATAGGTTGTTTGTTAGGCATGGATTTAGAAAAACCAGAAGAACCTAAATTTAGTTGGGAGGATTAATAATGAATAAAATATACGAAATGAGTAGATATTTATTAAACCAAAGGGTTACAAAGTTAAGTTCACGAGATGAAGATGTTGATGATTGGTTAAGCACATTTAGATTTAAATTATTTAATTTTAATGATGAAATATATTATGTAAGATACTTAGTTATAGGTGATATACAATATAAAATAACAATAAGCTGTTTTATTGAAAATAATTGTACGATTTTTATTCAAAATTGTGAGAATGGTAAATCATATGAAGAAAATATAGAATTGAAACCATTCTATGGCTATAACGAAGGAAGTAGAATTGAAACTATATGTAAATGTTTTATAAATGGATTTAAGTATCTAAATGTAGATTTGAGTGATGCTGAAAAATATTATAGCATGATAAAATAAATTTCAAGAAGGAATGGCCATGAAATTATCTTTTTATTGTGTATAATTAATAAATTAAAGGGGTGGATATATGATTATAAATAAAGAAAATTATAAATTATACAAAGGTGATTGTTTAGAAGTAATGGACAAATTGATAGAAGAAGGTATAAAAGTAGATGCTATTATATGTGACTTACCGTATGGTACTACAGCTTGTAAATGGGACTCAATTATACCTTTTGACAAGCTCTGGGATAGAATAAATAAATTAATAAATCCTAATGGTAACATTGTATTATTTGGTAGTGAACCATTCTCAAGTAAATTAAGAATGAGCAACCTTAGAGACTATAAATATGATTGGATATGGAAGAAAAGTAAATGCTCTAATTTTCCACATGCAAAAAATATGCCTTTGAAATTTTATGAAAACATAATTGTATTTAGCAAAGGTAAAATTGGGCATAAATCTCAATTAAAAAATAGAATGACATATAATCCTCAAGGGTTAGTAAAGGTAGATAAAAAATGGAGTAGGCCACGAAAATACGACAAAGGTGAAAATGGACACGGATTAACAAGAGATAGTCATAAATTAGAAAGAGTTATAGAATTTGAAAATTATCCTTCATGTATTATTGAAATTGGAAACTCTAACAATAAAGAAAGGACATTGCACCCAACGCAAAAACCGTTAGCGTTAATGGAATATTTAATAAAGACGTACACGAATGAAAATGAAACAATATTAGATTTTACAATGGGTTCAGGAAGTACAGGTGTAGCTTGTTTAAATACCAATCGTAGATTTGTAGGAATAGAATTAGATGAGAAATATTTCAATATAGCTAAACAACGTTTACAAGATGTAGTAATATCAACGGGTTCAGAAGTAGTATAACACAATAAAAAACTTATTTGATTGAGTATTAAATTAATAAATTGGTGGTGGATAGTATTAGAAAATATATTAAAATGTCAGTCGAATTAGGTGGTATAGCATTCTTTATATATGCTCTGTGGCGAATATTAGAATTTAAGTTTGAAGGAAAAATTGTAGCAAGTCAATCTGATAGTATAATGGCAGTAATATTGATGTATTCATTATATTTTAATTATAAAAATTATATGAGTAAGAAAGGGGAATAATATTGGAAAAACATTGTTCAATATGCAGTAGGAGTGATAGAAAAATAATAAGAGATTTATGCCCTCGTCATAAACTTCAAGTAGAGGAACATGGATATGCTTTAGATTCAAATAATAGAGATGAATATGATGTAAACGAAATAATAGAATATGAAGACCATGCAGAAATAATACTTTATGATAATTTATTTAATGAATTAGATGAAAAAATAATAATTGATTTAGATAATATAAATACAACTAAGGGTATTATATGGAAGAAAGTTGGAAAACACATAGTAGGAAATGCAAATCAATATACTTATGACTTGCCTAATCTAATAATGGATACAGATTGTAAAATTGAATATTTTAACGGTAATATATTTGATAATAGAAAATGTAATTTAGATGTAATAGAAAAGAAAAAATTTAAACATCACTTTGCTAGCAATAAAAAGTATAAGAATAAAATAATAATAACATCATTAGGTGGTAGTTCTGAGGATGTTACAGGTAGTTGTTTTGCAGTAGAATATCCTTTAGATAATGGAAATCGTGACTTAATATTAATAGAAAATGGAAGTATTCAAACTAATAAAATGCAAGAAGATTACATAGCTAATAAAAAAATGATAGATGGTATCCCTTATAATCTAACTAGTAATATATTTATATGTCACAGTCACGCAGATCATATTGGTAATTTACCTGCGGGAATAACAAGGGGGTTTAATGGTAATGTAATTACTACATATGAGAATTCAGAAATAATTAAACCAATGCTTATAGATGCTGCTTTTATAATGAATAGAAATGTAATGGCAATGAATAATAAAGGTAAGAAATATGAAATACTTTATGATGAGTCTGATGTGTATGGAATATTATCTAAAACTAAAATTTTCTCAAAAGATGAAATACATAAGGTAAACTCAAATCTATCTTTTAGATTTACTAATAATAATCATTGTTATGGGAGTACTCAATTAGAATTATTTATCAAAAAGCCATCAGGTAGATTAGTTAAATTATATTATTCAAGTGACTTGGGAAGTAAATATAATCAAGAATATAGACCTTATTCAGAAGAAAGAAAAGATGTATCTAAAGCTACAATAGGCATTTTTGAAAGTACATATGGGGAGTCTGATAGATGTTTCACTAAGAAAGACGCAGATAATGAAAGCATTGCTTTAATTAATAAAATAAAAGAAGTTACAAGAAAAGGAAATAGAATTTTAATACCAACCTTTTGTTTTGATAGGGCACAAAGTATAATGACTTATATATATGATAATTTTAAAGATGATTCAAAGTTTAAAAATGTAAAAGTTATAGTTGATAGTAGATTGCTTAATGAAATAAATAATGTTTACAGAAATACTCTGCAGGGTTACAAACTTGATAGATGGAATGAGGTAATGAATTGGAGCAATTTTACTTATGTTACTGAATATAAAAAGACAGAAATATTGGCTAAGGAAACAGATTTACCATGTGTATATATTTCAGCTAGTGGTATGGCACAAAATGGTCATATTACAACTTATATGAAATCAATATTACCTAGAAAACAAGATTGTATGTGTTTTATTGGATATTGCTCACCTTCAACTTTAGGTGGAAAGATAATTGAGGGTGCTAAATCAATTACTATTGACGGAAAAAGCGTTCCTATTAGATGTGAAGTAAATGTATTTAAGACTTTTACGGGACACGCTCAAAGCAAGGAAATAATAAGCTATATGAAAAATATAAACTGCAATCAATTATATCTTCATCATGGATCTGAAAACGCTAAAAATACAATGAAATTCAAGGCTGAAGAAGAGTTTTTATTTAATGACGTTAGTAAGAAAATACATATTATAAATAAGAAAAATAATCAAATAATTATATAGGAGGAAATATGATTAAATTATATATATTATCAATAATATTTTGTTCAGGATGTTTATATCTTGCGACACAACACGCATCTAGCTTAATAGATAAACTAGATATAGAAATAGAAGTAGGCACTAAGAAAAATAGGCTTAAAGGCTTGAAGTCACTTGTAATAGCCTCTATAATACCTGTTTTAAATATAATAATAGGTTTATCATGCGTACTTATACTCACTGGTAAATATGACGATATGATTATAAAAAAGATTAATGAAAAAATAAGTTGCAATAATTAATAAAATTACTTGACAGAGTACACTGAAGTGGTGTACTCTTATTTATATAAGATAAATAAATGGGAGGTGAGAAATATGAAATTGATTTGTGATTGTGGTAATGAACAAGAATTTAATACAATAGATGAAGATACAGGAGAGCAAACAAGTTATACTGAAGACGAAGGTCAATATGCTAGAATAAAAGGTTTCAACTTATGGGAAAGACATGATGTAGTTGGAATAGAGTGTGACAAATGTAAGAGAGCAATTTGGGTGTTTACATAAGTATAATAAGATGCTATAATTAATAAATAAGGATGATAAAATGAATAGAAATAAAAGTGATAGTTATATGAGGCACTATGAAACAATTTATAATAAAATGGATAAAGTTATAACACTATTAACAGGTTCAGTTATATTATTGATTTTATTATTTCTAATAGGAATATTTATGGAGTATGGATTGAAAATTATTGTTTTAATATCATTATTTTTACCTATTAGTTATTTAGTTGGTATATTATTTTATAAAATAACAGGAACAAAAATGTAGGATCAAGTGATTGCAATGGTTTCAAAAATGAAATTACCACATAAAAAAGTAGTTTCATTGTGTAAAATTAATAAAATAGGAGGGCGAAATGTTTAATAAATTATTTAAAAAGGATGATAAAACTTTTTCTGATGTAGATGAAACAAAAGAGATTGAAGTAAGACTTGAACAAAAATTGGAAGAATTAAGAGGCACAGAAAAAGAAACAAGTCAAGAATTAGATAATCCTAATGTAGTTGAATATATAGTAGTTGAAGGATATAAAGGCACTGATGAGAATATGAAATGTAGAGAATTCCAATATGAACTAAACATGGAGTATGTTATAGATGACGATCCTAAACTATGTGAAATAGGATTTCATTTCTGCGAAAACTTAGAAGATGTATATGGATATTACTCGAAAAATGGATTCAATAGATTTTTCAAAGTTAAAGCACTGGTGTCAAAAGAATTATGGTCGATTAATTCAGATAAATATGCAGCAAAAGAAATTCAATTTATAGAAGAGATTAAATATGATAAACATGATGCTATATTTCAATCGCTAAAAAGAGAAATTAAGGATTTAAATATAGATGAACCGAATTATAATATGCCATCGTTAGAAGATAATTTAGAATACATACTTGAAAAAAGAATTGAAAACTTAGGATTTTCAAACACATTTACAGAAATCTTAAAAGGAAGTACAAAATTCGAAAGAGTCCCGGATAGTATATATTCTCTTGATTGCTCATGGAGACAATACGATAAAACTGTCCATATAATAAACTTCGCGAAAGCACTAAAAGATGAAAACGTGTCTAATGATATGAGGGTATATTTAATACTAAAACAAATAGATAAATTAAAACAAACTAATTAGCTACATAAAAATTAGATTTGATGAGGTGATTAAATGTTAAAATTATATGAAGTTACAGTTTTAGATGATATGGATGATATAGTATTTTTAAAAGTTTCTGATAAAACTATATCTAAAATAAAGAAAGAAATAGAAAATGATGATTCTTATAGTTGTTTTATGTGGTGCTCAGTTAGAGAAATAGAAGAAGTTGATGGTCACAAAATAATAGTATGTGAATAGAGGTGAAATTAATATGAGTGATTATGTATTAAGATGGCAATATGGGCTATTTAATGATGAAATTAAGACGCATTATACTTATGGACACATAAATACTTTAAAGCAAAAGGCGAAGTTTTTAGTTGGAAATGATAAGATACTTTACATAACAATAGATAAGACTGAGGAAGTTATAAAAGACATAAGATCTGAAAAATTACTGGAATGGATAGAAAACGATAAGGAGGAATAACATGATAAATTGGGATTTTATTAAGGGTATGGGTGTACTTTATATTATACTTGCATTGATGATTTTAGGTATAAGTTTCTCAATATCAATGATATCTAATCTACTAATTGATAATGTGTTTTGGGGATGTTGTTTGGCTGCAAGTAGTATATATTGGGGAATTACATTTTTTACAGCGGTATTTGAAAATTAAATAATATAATTAATAAAATAAACTTTTTATTAGGGGGTAATTAAAAAAATGAAAAATAATAAATGGAAAGCAGTTGGAATAAGTATATTAGCAGGAATATTTGTCATGTTAGCAATTGTATTCGGAGTTCAAAATTCAGCTAATAAAGGAATAACTTTAGAAGAGTCAGTAGAATCATCTAAAAGTGATGTAGAAGTACAAGAAAAAAGAAGAGTTGATTTAATTTATAATTTAGTAGATTGTGTAAAACAATATGATAAGCATGAGGCTGAAACAATGAAAGATACGGTAAATGCGAGAAGTAATAAAAATGATGAATCAATACAACAAGTAACAACCATGATTAATGCTACAGCAGAGGCTTATCCAGAATTGAAATCAAATACAAACTATAAAGAACTTATGAATGAGTTAAGCACTACTGAAAATTTAATAGCAAATTATAGATCTAACTATAATTCAACAATAAAAAGTTATAACAGATATGTTAAAAAGTTCCCTACAAGAATATTTTTAAACATTACGGGATATGAGGTAAAAGATTATAAATATTTAGAATACAATTCTCCAAGCGATGCTCCACAAAATTTATTTAATTAAAAGGGGTGGAAGAATGAAATCAATTACTTTAAATAATAATTATGAAATAAAACCTAGAGAAATTATATGTTGTATTACGATAATAGCAGTAATGTTAATTATAGGTTTAATAGTGACAAATAAAGTTAATGACTACATAGTCGATAGTAATAAAGAATATAATACGGCATTGAAAATTAATAATGATAAAGAATTATTTGAATATGGGATGAGGACTAATGTAGGTAATGCTTTTGTATATGGCCAATTAAAAGCTATAGATACAGTTGGTTATGATGAAATTAAAGGTCAATATATGTACATAGAGCAAATAACAGAAAGATATACAATGCATACAAGAACAGTAACTACAGGTAGTGGTAAACATAGACATTCTAGGACTGAGACATATTGGACTTGGGATAGAATATCATCGGATTCTAAATTATCTAAAGATGTTACGTTTTTAGGAGTTAAGTTTAATACTTCTAAATTCAACTTACCTACAACTGATTATATAGAAACTGTATCATGTGGATATCATTTAAGACATAAATATTATGGAAACAAGACTGAATATAAAGGAACTATATATGGTGATTTAAAAAACAAAACATTAGGTAATGAATTAGTATCATTTTATGAAAATTGTAAAATAGATGAAGCAGTAGATATAGCTAAAAGTAACAGTGTTATAGGATTAATAATATTTTGGGTAATATGGATATTGTTAATGTGCGTAGCTGTATATGGATTTGTAATATTAGATAATAAATGGTTAGATTAAATTGCAAGGAGGATATATGTTTAAAAATTAATAAATGAGATCAACACTAAACCAATTGATGAATTGACAAAAATGCTAAAAGATAATGAAATAAAGTTTCAATCCGATATATTAACTGATGGCAAATGGTCTTTTGATGGTAAAGAGTGGTCAAATGAATGTGATAAATGTTGTTATGATTGTCAAGAATTATGTGATGAGTATTGTGAGAAAGTATTTATAAGTGGATATATGTGTGTAGCATGTAAACATGATATTTAATAAGGAGGTTAAAAATGGGAATAAAAATTGAATATTACTGTGACCGTTGTAAAAAACAAGTAAAAGACGAAGATGAATTAAGTTCCATTGAAGTAAGTTTCGCATCTGATGAAGGAATACAACATAGAGATGTATGTTTTGATTGTTGGAAACAATATATGGATGGAATAATAGAAATCAGTAAAAAACTATTTAAATAAAACTGATAATTAAGGAGTGTGTTTAAATGTTAGGGAATATAGATGTTCAAACTAGGGGGAAAATATTAGATAATTTAAAATGTAAACTAATAAGTAGAATAATACGTAATATAGAATACGATAATACTTTGTTGAGTTCAAATGACATAGCGAATATTATAACTGAGTATGAAAAATTAGAACAAGAGATTTCAAACAAGAATTAATAAAATAAGATATGATTGTAACAGGTTTAGAGTCGCAAATACGCAATAAAAATGTTATTTGATTTAGTAGGAGGTGAATTATTGATAATAAAAAGAATAGGTTGGGTTTATGGTTTAAATCCTAGAACTTTATGGGAAGATACTGAAACAGGTAAATGGGGTTATATTTCTTATGTTTATAGTGTTTCTAAACCAAGTAAAGATAAGGAGTATAAATTTTACAAGAGGTACGTTCAATCGTTACCAAAATATGAAATAAAAATAGATAAATAAAAATATCATTTTAAGTGGGGGTGTTTGTATGAAAGTTTATATTATTAAAAAATGTGTTTGTTATGACGATTCTTCAAATTTTCAAATATTATGTGTTTGTGATAAGGGTAGTCTTAAATTAAATTTTGAGAAACAAAAACTAATTGCTTATGAACAAGAAATAAAGAAAAACTATGACCCTAAAGTAATAAAAGAAAGCGATAATGTATATATAATAAACAATAAATATTATGAGGAAACAATTTTATCAGTAGAAGAATATGAGTTAATTTAAAATATAATATAAGGAGGATATAATATGATAAAAGTTATTGCATATGACAGTAGAAATGGTAAAGAATATGATTCATATGAATTAAAAGATATAACCTTTTTTGATGAAAATGGAATATTAAGAGGTATTCAATGCTTCATTAAATTAAAATATGAATTAATAGTAACTAACGAAGATAATGAAGATGTAAAAATAGAAATACGATAAGTAATAAAATAATTGTTTGATTGAGAGGTGTGGAATGTTTAATATTTTTAAAAAGCAAAAGCAAACAACATTTTGCTATTGCAAAAATTGTAAAAATGAATTAATTTCTAGTGATAGTTTTGTATCTGATGAAGATGTGGTTACTTATAAATGTGGCATGGTGAGTGAATGGGACTTTGATGCTCCAGCACCGATTTTACTAAAATATTATAAATAGGAGGATAAATATGTATATATCAAGAAGTGTTTTATTAGAAGAAAATGGAAATAGCATAAATATAAGTGGTGGAAATATGCCATATGTAATTAAAGAATTAATTGATTTAATGATGGAAGATTTTGAAAGAGATTATAAACTATATAAAGAATCAAGTGGTTTATATGAAATACCAGCTATAAACGCAATGTTAATGTTATATTTAGAAAAACAGAAAAATAAAATAAAAGAAATTGTTGATGAAGAAGACTTGAAAAAGGTTTTAGGAATAAATAAAAAATAAATGATTGATTTAGCAGGAGGTAAAATAATGGTTGATTTGTATGACTATAAATTTACTTATAAATTTAAAAAGTATGAAAAAGTAACGTACAATAAATTAATATTCAATAAGCCACCATACCCATTCAATGTTAATAAAAATAGAATTGCACTTGAGCCTAAAGGTGATTTTATAGGTATAGATGGTGGGAAATAGTACCTGGAAATATATTCAATAGGATTATATATTGGATTAAATTTTATCCTTGGTATTACTTAAAGTTTATAAAACTAAATAAAAAATAAATTTGATGTGGTATAAAATAAGAGTGTAAAATTAATAAAACAATTGACAATGTAGGTTTTGTCGTATATAATTTTATTATAAGATATAAATAGGAGGTAATTTTATGAATGAAATAAATAAATCAAAAGAGGTATTCAAATTATTAGGCAAGAAAGAAGTCAGATGTAGACATTGTGATAATCTAATGGAGTTTGGCAAGAATCATTATGAATGTGACTGTGGATCTTATAAAGAACAACATTATTATGTAAAATTTAAAAATGGTCACATTCATAATCTTATGGATTATCTTAGTGAGAATTGGGAGGAAGACAACATAATAGATATAATTGAATATGAACTTAAAGACAGGAAATAATGAACCTATTTAAATTGATTTTAAAGGTATCATAAATCGTTCATAGAGTGTTTATACCTTTAAAATCAGCAGAATCTAAAATAACAAAATTTAATATTTTAAATCTCTCTAATGTAACTAACTGTTCATTGAGTATCATTAGTATATTAGTAACAAATGTGCAAATATCAACGTTTATCTCATTAGTTACCCATTATTATGTTACATACTGATTGCAATGATACATTTTATGTAATATAATGAGTAGTAGAAAGGAAGAGATTTAAGATGAGATTTGTACAACCAATAAGAGATAAAGAAGTGATTGAACAATTTAAAAAGGAGTTAATGAAGATAAGTTATAGAGATTATATGATGTTTGTTATAGGAATTAATACAGGATTAAGAATAGGTGATTTATTATCATTGAAGGTTGAAGATGTTAGAGCAAGAACACATATAATTATTACAGAACAAAAGACGGGCAAATATAAAAGATTTTTAATTAATGATATGTTGAGAATGGAAATCAATAAATATATAGATGGAATGAGACAAGAAGAATATTTATTCAAAAGTAGAAAAGGTGATTATCCAATATCAAGAGTTCAGGCATACAGAATATTGAATAAAGTTGCTGCTAAATTAGGCGTAGATGAAGTAGGATCTCATACACTTAGAAAAACTTTCTCGTATTTCCATTACCAACAATATAAAGATGTAGCAATATTACAATCAATATTAAATCATTCATCACCTAGCGTTACATTGAGGTATATTGGAATCAATCAAGATATTAATGATGAGACTATAAAAGAGTTTTATTTGTAAGAAAATTGACCTCGTATAAGCGATTCTAAGGCTTTGTAATTTATTCGCCTTATACTTTATCCTTTGAGATATACTTTAAATGATGAAATTAATAAAAAGTTTTAATATTTTGTATCATTTCTATTTTCTTATGATATAATAATAGTATAAGAATTAAATGAGGAGTGATATGTATGGCAAAGGCTAAAATTATAATAAAAGATAATATAATTGAAAACATAAATGAAAATACTGTTGAGAATATGATCTTTTCAAATGTTGAAAAACTTAATGACGAAGAATATTCATTAGTACTTAGTGGTTATGAATTAGCAATAATGTGGGATGAGAAAAAAATTCATTTCTATGGTGATATACAAAGAGGATTGAAACCTAAGAAGATTAATAGGGCTGGGGATATAAAATATGTGCCAATTTGTAGTGATAAAAATATAAAAGAAATATATGACTTAATAGTTAGCAAAGATGAGAATAAAAAATTTTTTACATCTCAATTGACATTAACGGTAATTAAAACTGGCAATGAATATATAGAGTATAATAAAGAAAACAGATCATTAAATGTAACTGGTACACCATTAATTTTAGATGGAAACCACAGAATTAGAGCATTACACAAGGTATATTTAACTTCAAAAGTATTAGGAGATAATTATTTAATTGATAAATTAAATGACTTAAAGTTCCCTATTAAATTTACGAACTATGACACTACTACTGCCAAAATAGTATTCAATCAATTTGCAAAGGGATTAAAAATATCTACATCTAAAGCAGAATCTTTTGATATGACAAAAGCAAGCAATAGAATAGTTGATAGATTAAATAAACAAAGTGTATTAAAGGATATGATAGATACAAATAAAACAGTCATAAGTAAATCAGATAAAAAACATATATACACATTTGCGTCACTCAATGAGGCTATTAAAAACTCATTTGGCGTAATTCAAAATGAAAAAGAGGAGAATGAAATATATGACTTCTTAGCGTTGTTTTTTAAAGAAATAACTGCTATGTTTCCTGAAATAATGGATTATGAATTAAGAACTGTGAGTAAAGAATATTCTTTAGTATGTGAAAATATGATGGCATATGGATATTTAGCATTGGCTGAGAATTTATATTTAAAAAGATACAGTGACAAATGGAGAGAAGAATTTAAGTTCATAGAGAAGATGGATTTTGATAAAGAGTCAGAAGTGTGGCAACCTATAGTTAGAATGCATGATGATAAAGTATCTTTAGTTAATAATAAGCAAACTAGATCAATAATGCGTAAAATTATTAAAGAACAGTTCTATAAAGCGCAAATAAGTTAATTTTATAAATTGTAATTTATGAACACGTTGCAATCACTAGGGTTCAGAGTGGTAATTACACAATAAAAGAACAATTTCATGTGGTTAGGAGGAATATGATATGGTTCAAAATATATTATTAACATACGAACATATAGAGGGCTACTCAACATTTGCTTGGTTTGAAACAGTGGAAGATGCTGAAGAATTTATAAAAAATACTTGCATATTAAAACAAGTATTAGAGTGCTATGATTGTTCAAATGTTACTGAAATAGATTTATAAATAAATTTGAATAAGCTATTGACATATATTGTTAATTAGCTTATTATATAAGTATGCATAATTAATAAAATAAAGAGGTGAGGATATAAATGTTTTAGCAAGTTTAATAATATGCTTAATAATGATTTATACATTAAATAAAATAATAAATGAAAGGTTGTGATAAGTTGCAAGAATTAATAAACCGATACAATTCACTTCAAAGACTTGTGTACACTGTAGTACAAGAGAATAGGTGTAGAGACGGCGATGTAGATATATATGATATGCTAGAAAATGCTGAAGAATCTTTTTCAATTGAGTTACTTGACTTTCTAACAGAATTAAACGAAAGTGAGGGATTTGGTGAGGTGTAAGATAATATCTTTTTTAATGTGTTTGTCTATTTCAATAGGTATAATGTGTAGAAGTAATAAAATTCAAACTATAGACAATGAGATAGAAAGTAAATATACTTCAAAGCAAAAGTTAACTAAGAAAATTAAACCTAAAAAGAAGGTGGTTAAGAAAAGTAAGAAGGAAAAAGAATTAGAATATTGGAGTAAAGTTACAGGTAAAAAAGTTATTAAGGTAACTAAAATAACTGCTAAATTAAGCTTTTACACAGATCTCGACTGTGAAAATTATCAAGGCTGCAATGGCAAAACATCATCTGGAGTTAAATTACATGATGGAGTAATTGCTAATAACAAATATAAAATGGGAACAACTTTCTATTTTAAAGGTTATGGTGAATATAAATTATTAGATAGAGGAGGAAAAGGCTTAAATACATGGAGTAATTTCGATATGTATATCCCTAGAAACTATGGTGAGTCAGATAAATATTATTACAATAGAGTTAATAACATGGGAATACGTAAAACAACAGGATATATTTTAAAGTTTTCCGAGTAGACAATAATATAATTAATAAATGGAGGAATTTTATGATAGTAATTAAAAGAAATGGAAACGTAACTAATTTTGATAAAGATAAAATAACAAGCGCAATAAGAAAAGCAATGGTTGAATGTAATGAAGATGTTACAAATGCAGAAAAAATAACTAACGAAGTGGTTAAAAGATTGGATAGTGAATATATAAAAATTGAAGATATCCAAGATGAAGTTGAAAATTGTTTAATGAAAATGGGCTTTAATGATGTAGCTAAATCTTATATATTATATAGAAATGAAAGAACAAGAAAAAGAACTGAACATCCTTTAGACGAATCTATAATTGGATTAATTGATATGACAAACAAAGAAGTTTTGACAGAGAATTCGAATAAACAATCTCAATTAGCATCTACTCAAAGAGATCTAATCGCTGGAGAAGTAAGTAAATATATATCAAAAGATAGATATATACCAAAAGATATAATTGATGCTCATGATAAAGGATTAATACATATACATGACTTAGATTATTGGTTGCAACCGATTACAAACTGTGAACTCGTGCCACTAGATGATATATTTGAAAATGGTACGGTTATAAATAAAAAATTAATAAGGAAACCAAAATCACTAAGAACAGCCGTTACTTTAGCAACTCAAATAGCAGCACAAATATCTTCTTTTACTTATGGTGGTCAGACAATGAGTATAAGTCATCTAGCACCTTATGTTAGAATAAGTAAAGAAAAAATAAGAAAACAATTAACAAATGAAAGTAAAGTAAATAATATATATTATACAGAAAAACAACTTGAAAATATAATTGACAGTAGATTAAAAGATGAAATAAAAGATTCGGTTCAAACTTTTAATTATCAATTATCAACTTTAAATTCAACTAATGGTCAATCTCCTTTTTTAAGTTTAGCGATGTATGTAAGTGAAAATCCTGAATATGAAAAAGAAACTGCAATGTTGATAGAAGAATTTTTAAAACAAAGAATAGATGGTATGGAAAATGAATTTGGAGTTAAATCGACACAAACGTTTCCTAAATTGTTATTTTTTTTAGATGACAACAATATGTATCCTACATCTGAATATTATTATCTTAAAGAATTAGCTGTTAAATCAACATCTTTAAGAATGAATCCAGATTATATAAGTGTTAAGACTATGAAAAATATACATGGATACGCATTCCCGTGCATAAAGTAACCTGTGCCTAATAATAGTGATGTTATTAGAAAACCCACTTAAACGGAGAAAATCCTTAATTTAGGATAACTTACCGTGCTAAATATCTATAATTTAAATTTAAAATAAGGAGGTGATAAGATGTGGAAAAGTATTATAGGATGGGAAGGATATTACTCAGTAAATGAAAACGGAGATGTTAAAAATGATGTAAATGGAAATTTAATAAAAGGTGATATTAATTCAGTTGGATATTATAGAGTATGTTTATATAATAAAAATAACATTCCTTCAAAACAAAGATTTTTTAGACATAGACTAGTTGCAATTCATTTTATAGAGAATACTCTAAATTTAAAAGAAGTTAATCATATAGATGGTGATAAATCTAATAATCACAAAGAAAATTTAGAATGGATAAACAGAAAAGAAAATGAGTTGCATTGTCGTAAAGAAATAAATACAAAAGAATATAAACCTTACAAGGTGTGTTATTTAAATGATGATGAAATTATATATAATGTAAAGTCTGATTTATCAAATAAGCTTAATGTAACCACGGCGTGTGTTAAAAATTGGCTACATGGTAAATCAAAAGGATATATAAATTATGGGATCAAAGAAATAAAATATGTTTAAATTATAGATTAAAAGCCTAACGACTAGCGAAAACAAATAATAGAGAAATACTATTATGGGAATGATTAGCGTAGAGCCTAAGTTATTGAGGTAGGGTACGGAAAATAAATCCCTTTAAATCGAAATGGTGGGATTCTTAAAATGGTAATAGTTTTAAGAATATGATATAGTCTCAACTTCTATGGTAACATAGAGAAGTTCATAAAAGAACTGGTTAGATGTGACGAATCTAATCGAAGATATTGGGGATGTAGGGCGTTCTTATCGCCTTGGTTTGACGAAAATGGAAACGCAGAATTTTATGGAAGAGGTAATGTAGGGGCTTGTACTATAAATTTACCTTATGTGGCGTTATTATCAAAAGGAAATGAAGAAGAGTTTTGGAAAATACTTGATGATAAATTAGATTTATGTAAACGAGTTGGAATATTAAGATTTGATAAATTAAAAGGAGTTAAAGCCGAAGTTGCACCTTTGTTATGGCAACATGGAGTATTTAGTAGATTAAATTCTGATGATGAAATACTACCTTTAATTAAGAAAAAGTTTACTGTAAGTTTGGGGTATAGTGGATTATATGAAACAGTTAAATATATAAAAAATGTAAGTCATACAACTGAAGAGGGTTATGAATTTGCATATAAATTAATGAAACATTTACAAGATACAACTAAAAAATGGAAAGCTGAAACTGGATTATTATTCGCATTATATGGTACTCCACAAGAATCAACAGGTGGTGTATTTAATGATAAACTTAAGAAAGAGTTTGGTGAAATAAAAGATATCACATCAAAAGGTTTCATAACTAATTCATATCATGTGGATGTAAGAGAAGAAATAGACGCATTTAGTAAATTAGCGTTAGAAGGTAAACTTCAAGAACAATCATTAGGTGGCTGTGTATCTTATGTTGAAACTTATAACCTAAGTAAAAATATAAAATCTTTAGAACAATTGATTGATTTTATGTATGAACATAATATATATGCTGAGATAAACTTTGAATCAGATACTTGTGGTGAGTGTGGTTTTAGTGGTGTAATGGAGTATGATTTAGATAAAGATATTTGGATATGCCCTCAATGTGGAAATAATGATCAACACAAATTGAGCGTAGTAAGAAGGACATGTGGGTATTTAGGAGAAAATACATGGACAAAAGGTAGAGTATTAGACATATTAAATAGAGTAAAACACTTGTAGGAGGTGTATATGAATTACTCAGATATAAAATTAAATGACAGCATCAATGGTGAGGGAGTTTGTGTTTCACTCTTCGTTTCAGGATGTACTAACTATTGTAAAGGTTGCTTTAATAAAGAAACATGGGATTTTAACTATGGTAAAGAGTTTACAGAAGAAACTATGAATTATATAATTGATAACATTAATAAAAATGGAGTAATGAGAAATTTTTCAGTGTTAGGTGGCGATCCACTACATGAAAAAAATATTCTTACCGTAATGAAAACATTACATAGAGTAAAAAAAGCATATCCATCGATTACTACTTACGTATGGTCAGGTTATTTATATGAAGATTTACTTCATAAATATGGAGAAGACATATTTAAAAATATAGATATATTAATAGATGGTAAATTTGTTGAAGAATTAAAAGATTTGACTTTGAAATTGAAAGGGAGCTCGAATCAAAGAGTAGTTAAATTGCATTAATTAATAAATTAGGAGGTAATAAATGTTTAAATTTAAATTGGGGCAAGAGGTAATTTATGATGGTGAAATATATAAAGTAATTAGTAGGAGTTATAAGGATAGTTATTGTGGCGATGTTATATATTATCTTATAGAAAATGATAATGGTAGCCGTCCATTCATAACTGAAAGTAAATTAAAAGAAAAACCCAAATATAAGATAACAATACAAAATGGCGATAAAACTGAAGTGATTTATGCTGAAGATTTTATAATGAATCCTAAGCAAATTAGTGTGACTCATGGTATTGACAGTAGTACAGGAATGAACGCCGATGGAAGAGAAATAGATGAATTATGGGGAATTAAATTAGTAGGAGGTTTATATGAATAAAAAATTAATATATGTTGGTGGTAAGTATGGTGGAGTAGAAGAAAATAAAAAACTAATAGAAAAAGCCATATCACATTTAAAAACAATGGATAAAGATAAATTAAATAGTGTCTTCTTATTTGATATGACTGAAAAAGTCTATATATCACCTATGCATTCATTTGGATTTATGTATGAAGATACAGAATATCTTGAAGGATTAGACTATTGCTTAACTTTGCTTTCAAAATGTGACGAGTGCGTTTTGCTTAGTAATTGGGAAGAATCTACTGGTGCTAAAATAGAATATGGATTTTGCAAAGGACATGATATACTAATAAAAATATTAGATATAAATAAATTTGCTTAGGAGGATTAATATATGATCATATGCTTAATAGGTAAAACAAGTAGTGGTAAAAATACAATATCTGACTTGCTTAGTTTAAAATATAATATTCCACAAGCGATATCAACTACAACACGCCCAATGAGAAAAGGTGAAAAACAAGGCAAAGAATATCACTTCATAACTAAAGAAGAATTTGATAAACGTTATTTTATAGAGACAAGAGAATATAAAGTTTATAATGGTGACACTTGGTATTATGGATATGAAAAAAATGAGTTTAACAATTATAATTGTATAGCTATAGTAGATGTGCAAGGATATTTTTCATTAAAGGATTATTTCGGAGATATAGTTATTCCATTTTACATATATGCTTCAGAAGATACATTAAGAAAAAGACTAATATTAAGAGGTGATAATCCTCAAGAGATAGACAGAAGATTAGCTGATGATGAAATTAAATTTAAAGAGTTTATTCAAAGTAAAGATTATTATAAAATATGCAATGATTCAAATGATGTCAACTTAGCTGTTCAAGAAATAGAAGGAATTTTAAAAAAAATATTGTAGTGGTCTCTACTCGGAATTGAGGTGATTTATTGGATAATATTAAATGTGATAAATGTGGGAAATTAGTAAAATACAACAAAACATATAAAGTAATAGATTCTACATCTGAAGAATACGAAGATAGGTTATGTTTTAAATGTGCTGTAAAGTGGGCTAAATCAAACAGAGGATACAGGAGAGTAATTAAATTGATTACAGATATGATTAAATTTAAGATAAGAAATAATAAAGTATATAAATTTTTAGCAAACATAATTCCATATATAGTTGGCTATGGGTACATGTCCTTATGTTGCATACATTTCATCATGAATAAAGATTTAGTAGGATTGAGTTTATTATTACTTTTTATCATACAGGTAATAAGTTAGGGGTGATTAATTGAGTAACACGAGTAATAAAATTGGTGGTAAATTTGAAAAGAAATTAAATTCAGTATTTGAACAATATAGAAAAGAAAATAAAGCATACATAATTAAAATACACACTAAGGCTACACCTATCCGAGATAAATATGGAAAAGTAATTAAGGTTTTATACTCAGAGAAGTCAGATTGCTTAGACTTCATAGGGTTATTACCTAATGCTAAACCAATTATATTTGAGGCTAAAACGGCAGATGGAAGAACTTCTTTCCCTCTGTCTAACATCAAGGATTATCAGTTTGAATTATTTGATGAAATATACAATTACACCGATAATATATTTTACATAATTGAACTAAGACATCACAACGAGATTTATTTGGTTCACGCTAATGAAGTTAAAAAGTTTAAAGAGAATAACGATAGAAAATCAATTCCATATGATGAATTTAAAAATATAGGAATTTTAATGAATGATCTCGATGTTTTAAAGTATATTTCAAAGGATAAAGTATAAGGAGAAGAAATTTAAACGTCTGTAAATCGCTTTAAATCGGTCATAATTTTTATAGAAAGGTTAAAATAATGCTTAATATAATAGAATCAATACTAGGATTTCTAATATTGATATTCGGAACTAAATTAACATTTTTAATATTAATAATTATATTTATGATTTTGATATTAAAGAGTATTAAATATTTATTAAATTAGGAGGTAGTAAATGAAAAACATAGAAAAAATAAGAGAAATGAATTCAGATGAAATAGTTAGACTTTTAAATGGAAATAAATGTAGTATGTGTACATATAATAATACAAATTGTCTTAAAGAATTTTGTAAAGAAGGCATTAAAGAGTGGCTTAATCAAGATGCAGATTTAACTCACTATGATATCGAGGATGACTTTAGTAAATTTTGCAATATCAGAATTTGTTTAGACTGTGAATATGTAGATAAAAATTGTAGGGTCGAGTATATATCTGATAATTTTAACATAATTAACGGAAAAATCACTAGAAGACAAAAATAACAACCCTAGGATGTAGTGATTGCAACGGTTTCAGAGTCGATATTACCACATGAAATATTATTTTTATTGTGTAAGTTACTATAATTAATAAATTGAATTAAAAGGAGATAATATATGAATAATAAAATAAATTGGGATGTAGATGTATTTGATGATATAGATGGCTTAAAAGAATATATAAAAGAATATTTAGAAAAAGATACGATTAGGTTTGCAGGGGAAGAAGGAGTGAGAATACCTACTAAAAGAGACGAAGATGGAGGTTATGATATTTACGCATTCTTTGAAGATGATTTTATAGAAATAAAACCACACGAAACTAAAATTATTCCAACTGGATTATACAGTGCATTTTCTAACGACTATGTTGCTATACTTCATGAAAGAGGTAGTAATGGAGTTAAAGGAATAGGGCAACGTTCAGGAGTAATTGATTCTGGCTATAGAGGTGAATGGGGTGTACCACTTACAAACCACAATGATAAAACATTATTAATATCTAAATTCACATATGAAGAATTAATTAATTGCTATAATGAAAATGTTCAATCATGGAGCGAGCTTACAATTAACACTGCCATAAAACGTTTAAATAATATGATTATATATCCATATTCAAAAGCAATATGTCAAGCAATATTTTTATCTGTACCTAAACTTAAAACAAGAACAATATCAATTGAAGAATTGCAAGCTATTCCTAGTGTACGTGGTGAAGGTAAATTAGGATCTAGTAATAAATAGGGAGATGATTGAGTGGATACACAACAAGAAGAAATTTTCAAAGAGTTTACATATAGCTACAGTCAAAGATTTAAACATTGCTTCTGTGCCGATACTGGTGATAAATGGCCAGCTATATTTAGTAAAAATCACTATGGTCGCTTTAGAGACTATCTTGAAGATAAACATCGTATAGAAATTAAGTCTACTGACATTAAAGCATATAAATTGTATGGGGATATTATGGTTCAAGAAATTAATAAATTCATAGAAGAATGTAAGCAACAACAAAGTAAGAAAGATAAAGAAAACGCAAAAAATAAACAAATAAAACGTAAAAAAGATTAGTCCTAGTTTATCTAGGGCTTTATTTTTATGCAAGAAAAAGGAGGAATAATCCTCCCTAATCAAAAGTTAATGACTCTAATTCTTCATCATCTAATTGATGAGTTAATCCCTGTAAGTGTTTTAATAGTTTCCTATCATAAGTTAATTCTTTTGATGTTATAATCTTTTGTTCTCCTTGATTCACCCATAAATCTAAACTATCACTCATTGTCCATTTGCCTATTTTTATCAATATTATATATCTATTTGTTATCTGCAATGGTCTTACTGATTTACATTTCCTTCCTACAGCTTTATATTTGTGTTCATAAAATATACTATACTCATATCTTATATCATCAAATATTCTATCTGTAATAAATCTCAATTCATCAGTAGCTTTAAAATAATCAACATCTAATGTGAATCCATTACCACATTTACTATTAACCATATCTAACTGAACTGTAGTTAATTTTCCCATAAGGATAACCTCCATTTAAGATTATATCCTCGTTATTCCCCTTATTATTTACTTCTTTTAACACATATTTAATTAACTAAATTTTCTATATATTTACTATAGTATATCCAATCTAAAACAAATAAATCATCTTCACCAGCGTTTATTTGTCTCTCTTGTATTAATTATAGCAATATATTGAAACATAAATAAATTAACATAATATAAAAAGATGTAAACATAATTAAATCAACTTTCAAACCTTTCTGTCTATCATTAACTTTATCTTCATCAATTGTAGCAACATCTCTAGTCATCATCGTGTGATTATCTCTCTTAGTTTTACAAGGTTTATTTCCAACTTCGAAATAACTACTATTTCTCTCGATTTCCTTAACATATTTTTTACCTTGCTTGTGAATACTACCATTAACAGCTTTAAATAATTTAGACATATGTTTTCTCCTTTGTATATATTAATAGATTTAAAATCTATGTAACACCCTCAAACGAGGGCAATTAACTTAATTTAAATGTTTTACTCTTTATAATAATCATCTATATTATCGGCCTTAAATAATTCATATGCTTCAGACTTCTCGTATTCCTTGTATCGAATATTCTCCCATGAGAAAAACAATATTAAGATATCAATGGATAGTATTATTTTTATTATTTCCACCATAATATCACCTCTTAGATTAAATAAGTCTTTTCTTTAATATATTCATTTTATATTCGAAAATAAATTAAATTATGTCTATTTTTTAAACTCTTTATTTCTTTTATTAACCACATCTTTCATTATATCTTTAGTTACATACAAGGATTGATATTCAACACCCTTCATATCACAATTAAACATCTTATTGTGTCCATCACCCGATAATTTTTCTAATCCACTATCTAAACCAGCTATAACTTCTGATCTAACTGCATCGATTGTCTTATGTCCTATGATTGTATTTATATTACATTTTATAGGTGACGGTAATATTTCTCTACTTGGTAATTGAGTTACTAATATTGGGATTATACCTGCTGCACGACCCATGCTAGCTATCCTTTGCATATTTTGTTGGTAGTCTTTATCTTTTTCATATGCAGATATCTCTTCTATTATTAATAATCTAAAAGACATTTTTCCTCCATTTTCTTTATACTCCCAAATATCATTTACGTCATCTTCTCCTAGAATATCATATCTATCATCCATATCAATTAATTGAGCCTTTAATAACTCGTTTATACCTTCAGTACCCTTTTGATACATTACTGTATATATGCTATTTTTAAGACAATTTAAATCAACAACTTTAGTATTAACTACTACCAATTCCAACTCATCTGGCGTCATGTTATTCATTAAATGTGTTATTAATAATCTTAAAGAACAACTCTTTCCGCCACCTGAAGATCCAGCAATATAACATCCGAAGTTTCTTGAAACTAAAAAATCTATCAATAGTAAATTTCCATAAAAATCATATCCCATAGGTATTTTTAAATCTTTTCTCTTATGTTCTTTAGGATTATATTTATAAGTATCTCTTGGTTTCAATATTCTTACCTCAACATTATAATTGTTATTTACAAATCTTATATTCCTTTCTTCTGTATGAAAAAAATATGAAAACTGTTCTATCCTCTTTTCAAAGTCACTCTTTACAATCCCATTCGGAACATAAAATGTGTAATAATCATAATTGTCATTTTTACCCTCATTAATTAGCAATGGAATCATATCACCTTTACATAACTTAGTAGTTCTGAACAAATCATCAAAGTCTAATTTCTTTTCCTTAACCCAACCATCAAATAACCATGATACAAATGGACTAGATAATTTACCTACCATTGATATTGAATCAAAAGCACAGTCAATTAAAGTTTGTGCAATATTTGAATTACCTGAGTAATATCCTTTATTTTCAGTCATTTCAAGCCTCCTATGAAAAATAAAATTTAACCTTATTGAAATTTAAATCATCTATTACAACTTTTAAATCTCTTAATTTAGTATCTTTCAGTTGTTGGTTGGTTACAATATATAGTGTGTTAGGTATCTCATGCTTAACTTTGGATTTAATATTATAATACTTCTTAATGCAATTATTATCGCTTATTTGCACCTCTAAGAAGATATGCTTTATTTTATCATTTGATGATTTAAACTTTATCATAGCATCAGGTATTATATCAGCTATATTAGGCGATTTCTCAAACTCAAGTATCTCATAACCTTGATTTATTAAATTTACTAAGAATTTAGTTATAAGTAATTCATGTTTCAATATTTTAATTGATGGCTTTTTATCTAAATAATACACATATACATTTTTATTTTTATCAATGTTATAATAAGATCTCTTTATCAATTTACACTCTATTAAATGATTCAATCTTCTATAACACATATTTACACTTAATCCTTTAAAGAATACTTGTTGAATATCTTCATTTGTACAAACTCTCACGTCTGATATAAATTTTAATATCTTCATATCTCTTTCTTGCATAATATTTTCACCTCTTAAAACATACTATGCAAAATCATATTAAATGTTTACTGATTTATACTGTAAATCAATTATTAATTTATACGTTGAAATCATAATCGGTTTACACTGTAAATCAAGTTTGGTTTATACGGTTAAATCGTTAAAATATGATTTATACTGAAAATTGAGTATATGACTACGATTGATGTATGTGGACTAGCATATTTAAAGGAAGGAGGAACGACTGACTGGGTTAATTTCTTTTGGTACTTTTCTTTTGCCCATAAAATTTTATTTTATTCATGTAATTTATGGAAATTTTATAGGAATTATTTAGAATTGAGTTTAGATATGATATAATAAATTAAACAGTAGTATTATCGTCTAATTCTTTAGATGTTGGAGTATTTCGATACTCCTTTTTTAATTTAAACAAAAAAAAATAAAGGATACAAGATTTTACTCTCATATCCTTTTATACTTACTTATCCTATTTGTAAATTACCAGTTTCTTCATCATATTCAACTTTGACTTGATTTTTACTTTCAGTTAACTCTTTCAATGCACCTTCAACATCATTACTTTGAAAATTATTATCTGAATCTTCGATTTTTATATTTTTTGCTTTATTATTCCTTGGTGGTATATACGTCATGTTTGCCATATAATTAATCACACCTTTCTTTTTAAAATTTAATTATTTATTGTTTCGGTACAAATGTCTTACTTACTCCATTTAAAGTAACAACCATTTCTCCATTTTCATTAAATTTAATCATATTGTTAAATTGGTTAATCATATCATTAAATCTATTAACCCTATCAGACTCATTATTTCTTCTTGTGTTTTCACTAAGACCTCTTGAGTACTCATTATTCTCTCTTCTTGTTTCATTTGTATTACGAGTTTTTTCTGCGTTATTAAGTTCAGTATTTTTAGTTGATACAAAAGTATTTATTTGTCCATCTTTAGCAACTTTATAATTATCAATCTCTATATTCTTTTCATTTTGATAACTATCTAATAATCCACTTTTATCTTTTAAATAATTATCAATATCTAAATCTTTAGTTGATTTATATGTGTCTATTTCTTTACTCTTTTCAACCTTATATAAATCTAATTCACCCTTAATAGCAGTTTTATAATTCTCAAAAGATAAATTTAACTCACTGTCTTTTTCTGTCAAATGATTATTAACTGATTGAGTTATTGTAGTTTTATACTGATTCAAATTATCATTAATTTCAGTATCTTTAGCCACCTTATAATCAGATATACTTTGTATAGTATTAGTAGCATTAGTATTGATATTACCTAATGTTTCGTTTCCATCTGCAATCATTTTACTAACTAAAGTCGTATTAGAATCAATACTTTCATTTACTTTTGTGTTAGCGTCTGAAATTAATTTAACGACATTCGTTTCTACTGTTCCGATATGTTGTTTAACATATTCATCAGTTGTTAGAACTAAACTATCAATTTCCTTTTCCATTTCTGTAATTTTCAATTGTCTATTAGTTTCATTAATTTTCCTTTGATCTTCATCAAGTTTAATAATGCTAAATTCACCTAGCATACTAACTAATGTATGAAATCTTTCATCCGTGGCAACTTCCTCGTTTAATACAATTAGTCCATCATCCTTAATAGTGTAACTAAATGAATCCGTAACTATCTTTTCATTTTGGTAAACTACCAGGATTCTAGCTTGATATGTTCCTTCAACATTTTTTAAAGAATCTTTTAGTTTGCAATATACTATACCTGTCTTATCAGTTACTTCCATGAATTGAGATTTAGATGCACCTTTTGGATCTATCACACATAAGGTTATAATCGCTTTATCTAACTCAACTGGATTATTCGCCCTTAATACTTTTACATAGAAATCAGAAGTTTCATCGTCTGATATGTAAAACTCAAGGGTTCCATTTCTACTATCACGTTGTAAGTCTAATGTAATATTTGCATATTTTCTGTTAACCATTTTACTACCTCCTTTTTAAATTTATTGGGATAGAGTTCCGTTATCTACCCCAAAACATACACATGGAACGTGTATTAACGATTGAGAGATGTTTTATATATAAATTGAATTAGTTATTCATGTTATTTTTTAAATTGGTTATACACGTTCACTTTTGCAATACTATTAAAATTAATAACATCATAAAAACAAACGTATTATAAAAAGTGTTAGCAGAAATTAATCTACTAACACCCTAATTTATTTAACTCTTTTTCTTCTACTTTTCTTAGGAGTTTCTTCCTTTAAACTCAACGTAGATACTTCAGAGTGTAGAAATTCATCTACATTATTCACTTAAACAGTAGTTTTCTTATCTATTTCGAATAATACTCCTTCTGCACCTGCAAGTACGTCCATAGTCAGTGTATAAGTACCTATATTAGTCGCATCCATTGCGAAATCTGCCTGTGGGTTACAACTCACTTTTGGAGCAGTTAATGTCTGAACTTCTTCAGAACCATCTTCGTATTTTAATGTAAAAGTTCCTGCTAAAGAATAATAAGGAGCAGAAACTGTATCTTTAACAGTTATTTTAGTTCCTTTTAATTCTCCACCAAGTAACATTGCCATTTCATCTTTAGTTATTACCTCTGAACCTAATTCAAATGAACAAGTCTTAGCTCCATATATAACTATCTTGTCTACACCTTTTGCTTTAGCAGCAAGTTTTTCAGATTCAGTTTTCATATTAAATGTGTTTAAGTAGTCTATTGTTATAGCCCCACCTTCACCAACAAGTGGTGTTAAAACTAAGTCTGCCGCATCTTTTATCATAAATTGCATAAATATTACCTCCATTTTTTTATATTAAAAAAGGCGCGTTATTCACGCACCAATTTCGTTTCATTTTTCCAGTTTTTAACTTCTTTTAAATTCATACCAGCATACGGATTCGTAGCCAATAAGTAACTTTTATCACTAGATTCCTTTAAACATTCAACTATATAAACATCTTTTACTTGCCATATAGTCCATTTTTTAATATCTTCATAAGTGAGCCTTCTGATATACATTACTTGCCTAACCAATTCCTCAAATGGCATAGAATTTTTCTTTCCATGTTTTTCTTCATATCTCTTACGAGCCTTTTTCATCTTCTCAATTAATTCAGGATCACCTTTAGTTTCTGTTTCGGGTTCAGGCTTATCAAAATGACACATTTCAAGAACAAGTTGACCTAAAATATTAAAATTGCTATCATTTATAAAAGCAAAAGGCTCTCCATTTCGCTTAAGTATTAAAACTAAACTATCATTAACATCAGCAATCAAAATATGTTCTTCAATATTTTTATAATTTCCATCTTTATCTTTATCAACATTTAACTCATATAAAAAAATAAGAGATTTTATTAATTCTTGCATTATTTTTTCATCTTGTTGAGATAATAAATAAAAATATGTAAAATGAACTTTATTATTTTTTATTTCTTCATTCAAATCTAAACTTTGTTCCAAATAAAAAGGTTTCACAAAATCAATTAACTCGTAATCATAATCATTCATAAATTCATCTATTCTAATCTGTCTAATTACTCCAAGATTATATTTTGATAAATCAATATCTCTACCTGTTAAATATTCTTTAGTATATAACATTACATTTTACCGAAATAATCCACTAATATTTTTGTAGAATAACCCATATAATCTTGTGGCATATTATACATTTGAGTAGTTTCGCCCCATCGTATTCCTTTTAATCCTTGTACACCTTCATCTTCACATAAGACCATCTTGATTCGATTAAACACTGCTGAATCTCTAAATCCATTAATTGTCTTTCGGCAATTATTATGACAAATAACACCTACCTCAACCTCAACAGTTCTTATTTTATTACTCTTTGTATAGTTTCTGGAATACGGAACGTCTTTTGATAAATTTACGAACACAGATATGTCACTTTCTTTCCAAACTTTATCAATTCTTCTATCCATAAATACTTTATTATCTTTCAAAATTCCAATAGGATTTTCTACATCATCCAAACTATATATATCCTTGTCATTAACATTGTTATAATAAAGCATTTTATTAATTTCACCATCTAACATAATTAAATTGGCTATTTTTATAATCAAACGTGAAGGGAAATCTCTAATAATATTATTCATTTATTATAACCCCCTCACCAAAATATTTTTTATATCAATTGTTTCTTGTGTATTCTTATCTTTTGCAATAAGTAATACTTGACTACCTAAATCATCCATCGAGTCATTATGTCTGACTGTACATTTATTGCTACTTTGAGAAATAATTACAGTATTCACATAATCAAAATCTAACTCAAATTCAACTTCACCGTCATATTTTACTTCATACTTATTTTCATCACATAGATAAATTTCATCTTCACCTTTTATTTTACTAATGTTATCAACTTTAGAGACTGTATTATAAGCAATATTATTTTCTCTATCATCCTCTTTAAGCATATTAGTTTGTAATAATAAAGCAGATATTAATCCATTTTCACCAATTCTTGAATTATATTCAAAATCAGTTAAATTTGTAACCCTATATACTGTTTTATTCGTAATCATCATACGAGTTCCTACATCAATAGTTCTTGTAATAGGATTATTACCAAATGAAATTCTATTCTTTGCATCACCCATTGAAGTGTAAACTAAATCAGATTGGCCATCACTATACAGAGTTAACGCATTGACTGTCATAGGAATTTTATATAGTTCACCTTGATACACATAATTTATATATTGATTACATCTGTTCATAGTAAATTTCTTACTTGTTTTGACAGATTTATTTTCACTAAAAATAATTAGCCACCAAGATTCGTCCCAAAATACGTATGAGCCTACTTCAATATTTGTATCCAAAGAACACAATAATCTCTTTTCATCATATGCTTTTTTATCATTATCAGAAATATCATTGATAATCATTAATTTCTTTTCATTCATAGTTATATCAGGAAATTCATCTACTTTAGTATAATAAACTTCATGTGATGTTATAGATTGATTTAAAAAGTCATCATCAAATTCATTTATCATTTCAGCAACTTCTTTTTCTTTTATATTAGCACTTCCACCTAAATTTCTATTTTTATATTTATCAAGATAACTATTCATTGATATTTCTACCTTTATGTGTGTATTTAATTATCCTCTTTTTCATATCAGATTCAGAAGATAATTTCAATTTTAAAAGTTTATCTAATAAGTTTGCAGGGGATTTAATTACATAATCCCCATCTGTTATCCTATTTTTTATTACTTCTTGTGTATTAATTTTAGGTTGTAGCCAATACAAAATCATTCCTCTTGACAAAATGAATTTTTCATCTAATTCTAAATCACCCACAACATTTCCGTCTTTAATTGACAAATCTTTATTGCAATAATATGAAAATTCAACTGTTGCACCTAATAAATAGTTATACAATAAATCATCAACTATTTCATTAGATAATTCCAACATTATATCCTTTCCAATTTGACTTAGAAATATTTCATATATATCAGTAACAGGAGTAGCCATAACGCACCTCCTTAATCTCTATTAATTAAACTTCTTCTATTCAAGGCATTAGATAATACATCTTCTTTTCTTCTTGATAGTTCATATTCATCATCTTCTAATTTAGTTAAATAAACACCTTTACAAGCAACATTTCTCACAAAATTCTTGTTTCCTATTTTAGCATTTATTAATTCTTCAAACTTATCATCACTATATTCAAGTATATTTCTTATAAAATCTTCATTTTTATCTTCAACATCTTTATATAAGTTTTTTAATGATAAATAATCCATAACATCATCAACAGAATAATCTTCATTTAATACATCAGTTATTATTATTGAATATTCACTAAAGAAACTTTTAGCCATCTTTGATACTTCCTTTAATTCACCCAATGTTAATTCTTCAAATTCTCCAGGTAGAAAATCAAAATACACATCACCAGATTTATTACCATAAGAACATTGCATGGCAGATATGTTAGAAATTTCAACTATTATTTCATCTTGTTTTTTTCTTAATTCTAAACTAAGTTCTTTTTTAGTCTTCCTTTTAACAACATCTTTAATATTATCTACGTCTTTTATAGGATCTTCTTTTTTAGTTTTCCTTTTAGTTATTTTTTTTGTTTCTTCCACTATATCCCCTCCTAAATTTATTACTTATCTAATTACCCTTGTATTTTTAACATAGCGAAACGAGCAGCAATAACTACACCTAAATGTACTCTCTTGTTGATTTCTAAGTTTATCATGTAGTCACCTCTTTTTGATTCTACATCATCATAAACTTCTATCTCTCCTTCTACGCCGTATTTAACTATCTTCTCGCCTGAAGGAATTAAGATTAGCATATCGTCTTTTACATCGAAAACACCTGTATTTTTATCAAAATAGTTAGGTAATTCAACGCATGGAGTTCCTTCAAATACTTTTACATATCCAAAGTTTCTCTTATCTGCTTTATCAGTGTCTATTATTGCACCAGAGTTTTCTATTTTAGATAATGCTGCTTTAGTACCTAATATTTGAACATCTCCACCTATTTTAGCTATTTTATCTCTTAATTTCTCAGCTAATAATGCTTGAGTAGTTTGTTCACAGAATTGTGGATTATTTGTAGTATCATATGCGCCAAATATAGTTGATGTTATTAATGCACAATCTTTTCTATCTATTGATCTCATTATTTTATCGATTATTTTAGTTATGTTCTTTTTACCAGTTAAGAAATCAAACATTTCAACTGCAACACCAACACCCATTCTAAAGTATTTAGTAGGAACTTTTTCATCATATAAAGTTTGGAAATGTGCAACTCTAACATCATCTGCCATTAAAGCAGCCTTGTATAATTCATCATTTTCTATTATGAAATCTTTCTTTTGTCCTAAATCAAAAGATTCAAAATCAACTAATTGACCGAAACTTTCCATTTTTAATTGATCATATACTGCATTCACAGTTTCTTGTATTATTTCAAATGCAACATATCCATTTCTATCTAACCATCTCTTATAAGATGCATCACTCATTTTTGATGGTAATGGTTCAGTTTTTTCAAATATCATCTCTCTTATGATATCTGATCCATCCTTTTCAGAATATTGACTTTTTCCAAAGTATAAGTCACATGCTAATTCTCTTAATTTATTCATTTATAAATACCTCCGATTATTTTATTAATTATGCACACTTATTATCTAGTTATTAAAACTTTCACCATTTTTTTACCATGTAAAGTTAATTTTTCTATTACTTGGCCAACCACTGCCTTTTCAGTTCCGGCAGACTTCATTAACTTATGACTAGTTGGTTTTACAGCTAAGAAATCATTTACAGCTAAAGCACTACCACCATCTAAAACTGCTTCTTCAAATATGTACACTTGACCTTTTGATAATATATATCCTCTAAATGCTTTTCCTATTTCAACATCATCAAAGTCACCAAAGTCATAGTTTTGTTCATTTGAATATCTGTGTGCCCCAGGTGCAGCAACAACAAATAATGCATTAGCATCATCAGTGTTATCTACAACCTCATAACACTCACCATCTAATGCAACTCCTGAAAAATTAGCCAAAGTATTAGGTGCTAAACCTTTAACTTTTAAAACTTCACCATTCTTAACTACTGAACTTGCTATGCAAGATCTTGCCATGTTATCATCAACTCTAAATAAACCTAAATACATATTGTATACCTCCGTAATTTTTATTATTTTCTATTTCTTGCCTTAGCTAAAAGGCTCTCGAAATAAGGGTCACCTTGTACATTTTCCTTATCATCGATTATTTGAATTTCACTTGAAAACTCTTTTTTAGTTTCTTTTTTGTTAGCTAATTGCTTCATTGCAAACTTAAATCCAAGTTTTTCTTTAAATTGTTCAACATTTATTTCTTTAGATAAAGCCTTTTCTTTTAATTCTTTAACTTCTTCTTCATCTAGTTCAAACATTTTAGAAACTTCTTCAACTTCATTCTCATAAGCAACTCTGTCGTAATTTTCTTTAAACTCTTTTAGTTCATTTAATTCTTTTTTTAACTCACCATAATTATTTTTTAATTCATTAAATTCTTTCAATTCATCTTCATGTGAATCAATTGAATCAAATTTATTAATTATATGCTCTTTTAATTGAACATCTTCTGTGGAGTAAACTTTAGGTTCAATACCACCCTCCATTTCTCTCCATTCTTGCATATATGATTTTTTATTTTCAAAATCCAATGTAATAACATCTTCATTTATTGAATAAGGAACTCCAAAATATTGTCTACATGACCAATCTGCATTTTCAACTATAGCTATTTTATCATCAGGTAAAATATCCATAAAATAAAATTCTCTTGATTGATATTTGTCTCCCCAATAATCTTCTCTTTCAACCATTCTTGCGCCTACTTGAGTTATTATTTGATCTGTTATATTTTGAACTGATATTCCAAATTCTTGTTTTTCTTTGTTTTCTTCAAGATTTTCATTTTCTTTACTCAAATCACATTCCTCCTTTTCTAAAGAATAAGCTACTGCTAATTCTTCCATATTTGATTTTAACTTAGATAAAACATTATCTGAAAATATTTGTAAATTAGAACCTTTCATTGCTTCTGGAACACCTAACATTGTTATACCTTCAAAAGTATAATCCGTTATTTGAATTAATCCATCTTCTCTTTTAAATGATTCATTTACAGATATCTCCATAGAAACTTGTGTTTGTCCATCTTTTTTATTTAAAACATCTTCAAGTTCATCCATGTAATTTTTCCATAGATATCCTTCTGTTACCAAATAATTTTTATCTTTTTCTTCATCATATTCAATTTTTATTTCAGCATCAGGTGCTACAAATCCATAAATTCTTTCTATGTGAGATATTTTTAAATCATATCCATCTTCAGTATTTACGATTGTATATTCCATGTCGTGTCCATTTAACTTATACTCTTCAGATTCTTCATCATATATAATCGAACCTAAAATTGGAGTATATCTCAAAGTTTTATTAGCACAGGTTTCCATATCCTTATCATCAAAATAAGATCCATTTGGATTATCCTTATCATGTTGAACTTTAATTGAACATTTAACAAGTCGTTTATCATTATCGCAAGATGATATATTTTCAAACAAACACGGTAGTTTCATTTTTTTCATAAAGGATTCCTCCTTTCTTTAAATTTTTATATAAAAAAATACACCTCAACAGTGTATTAATTACCTAAAAGAATAATTTATTATCCATTACATATTTTGATTTGTCTAACGTGAAGTTTAATTTATTTGAATCATTATTAAATATATATACTTGTTTGTTTCCCATTTTTTGTTCACATATATATTTAAATCCATTTAAAATTAATTCTTTCTTGTCTTCTTCATTGAAAACATATATAAATTTATTTTCCATATTTATTCCTCACTTTTTATTCTTAAGAATCCATTACCTTGGAATCGTCTTGAAATATGTAAATCCTCTGTGTTCTTTATTATTTGTGAATAAATTTCTTGTTCTGAAGGATTTCTACCCCACTCTTTAATAAACTTTTCTCTCAATAATAATGAAATAGAAGCAACTATTGGTACTGACATACTAGTGCCTGAAGAATTACACCATTTATTATTTAAGAATGTGGAAGTTATATTAGTTCCTACAGCACACACATCTACCCATTGTGATGAATTACTGTAATTAGCAATAGATTTATCATGATTTACTGCCCCGACATTTATGACCTCCTCATATCCAGAAGGGTAACAAATTTCATCAGTGGAACTATTTCCATCACCTTCATTTCCTGAAGCGGTACAAACTAAAATCCCTAATTCATTTGCTCGTTTTATTAATTTATGCAATTCATCAGAAGGAGTTGTTGAACCTAATGACATGCTTATCACATGACAATTTTGTTCAATAGCATATTTGAACGCATTTATTATAGAGTCAAAATCACCATTTCCACTCTTAGTTAATGCTTTCGCAACAACTATCTGACACTTAGGAGCAATTTGAACTATCTCTCCTATACAGAAACTTCCGTGTCCGTGATAATCCTCATAATCATCTACATTTCCCTCGCTAGTAAAGTTTTTGCCACATATTATGTTATCTTTAGTAAAATCATGCGTATCATAACCAGAATCTATTACACATATTCTCATTCCTTCGCCATAGAATCCTTCTTTATGTAACTGCTCACAATTTGTCAATTTAATTCCATCTGCTACAAAATCAGCATTTTGCTTTGTTTCAATTGATAATATTTTAAATTCCACTTAATCACCTCTATTTAACAGTGGTTGAATTATCTGCTTCGCCAACACTATTAGGATTTTCTTTTTCTTTATCAGCAGTAGGTCTACCACCTTCATTGGCTATATCACTACCACTCATTGTATGTGAGTTCAACAATGGATTTAAGTATTCATCTAAACCTAGTAACTCTTCCATTTTAATAGTGTTATAACTTTCAAGAGGAGTTTTACCTTGTAATGCGAACATTTCTAATCTACTATTCCATGTTGCACAATTATTTATTGCTGCTTGTGCCTTAGCATCCTTATTGTAAAGAGTTGAATCACAAAATACTATTCTAAAATTCTTTAAATATTTATTATTTTTAAAATCATTATTTAACCATATTTTTATTCTTTCTAATAAATTAAAAGAAAGTATTGCATCAATTATACCTGAATAAACAATAGCTTGGTTATTTGATTTTGATGATGAGTTGAATAAGTTTGAATCAACTCCACTTGAGTTATATAAGTTATCTTTTAAATCAGTAAGATAATTATAAGTTTTAGCAGATGTGTTGCTATTCAATGTAACTGCTGTAATTGGATAAGGGGTTGATATGCCTGCTACACCAGTAGGCAATTCACCTTTCATAGCCTTATCATACATACTAGCCGTATCAAAATCTATAGTTATTTCACCAGTATCTTTATCACTGGGTAATTTTTGATGTATTAATTTAAAGTTTTCAGTTAATGCCGTTTCCATATTTACTTCATTTAAATCAGATATTCTACTTAAATCCATTAATAAAGAACTATAATAAGGTGCATTTTTACTTTCATATAGATCAATACTAAATGCAACGGCCTTATCAATACTTAATTTATAATAATTATTAACAAAGTTTTTATCATTTTTCAAACGACCTTCTTTGAATTTCTTATATAAAACTTGTATATCAGTCGGATAAGCGCCTATTGTTTTATCACTTATTCCATTTAACTTCAAAGAATATCCTTGTACCATTCCATCCATATGTGTAATTTTACATAATTCATTTGATATTCTAAAATAAGTTATATTTTCGCCATCTTGCTTATATATAAATACTTCGCCTTTTCTTATCGTTTCTTCAATATTCCATCTACAAAATGATTTAATATTATATCTTTCTAATTCAGTTATAGCTTTTATATAATCCTTGTCTAATTTATCTTTTGTTTTATATTTATTAATATCATTAACTATTAAATAGTGGTCAAATGTAGGTAAATTACTCTTATACATCATTATTTCTCTAAGAATACCATTACATAATCTCATTAATTCAGCCTGTTGTTGCAATTTATTCGCATTCTTATTAGGATCTAACATTAATGTTGATATTGTATCAGTTGTTAATTTTCTCCTAGATGTTATTTTATTTTGCAATTCATCTATAGCAGATATTCCTTCTGTTAGTTTTTTTGCAAACATTAAATTATTCTGCGAATTTGATATTTTTTCTTTTTCTTCTATTTTACTCACCTCCTATTTACTTCCGAAGAACATAAATCCTCCTTTTTTCTTATTTCTTTTCTTATATTCGTCATCATCTATTAATTGAGCAAGATAATTAGTATATGCTAAACTTGAGTATCTATCTTTTCTATTTTTACCCTTTTCTTTTATGGCAATATTACCTGTTGGTCTAACTTCATATTCTAAGTTCAATGTTTCAAATACAAATTGACTTGTTTGTATAAAAGGTAATAATTGATAACCCTTATACGCTCCATCTGAAGCAAACTGTTTATCATTATCATAATCGTCTTTCTTTTCATTTTCTTCGATTAATAATCTTATTTTTTTTGTCATTAAAGCATTCTTTAGGAATATATTTACATTATTGTTTGTTTGTTCATATCCTTTAAATACATATATTACTTTTAAACCATCTGCATTAAGATTCACATCTACACTTGTTGAACTATCATAAGGAACAAAGGGTTCATAATGTTCATCTATAGACTTGTCATAAGAAGATTTAGATAATTCATTGAGTACTGAGTAACCTATACCTTGAGCATCTATAATCAATTTATCGCATTCAAATTCCGTAAATAAACGCTTTATCCTTGTTGATTGGTCTTCTACTGATAATCCATTATACGACTCCATATGTACAATTTCTCTTATGTATCCATCGCCATTAGGCAACATTCTCATCAATGTAAATACAGAGTTATCATTAGAAACCTTTGATGTTGAACCACATACAGCTATATCACAACCCATAATTCGTATTTCATCTTTTTTCTTAGGCATTTGCTTTATCTTTTTCTTTTTTATCTCTGCATTTCTATATTCATCATCACTTAAAGGATAATAAGCATTTCTTAGAACTCTACATTTATTTATTTCATCTGATTTAAAGAAACTATTCTCGTTCTCACCATACCAATAACTACAGTATTCCATCAAGAATGCGAATTCACCTATGTCTTCTCTATCTTCTTCTATTCTTTCTTTTGTTATTATTTTATGATCTAGGCCACATATGTAAGGTATTAAACAAGCGAATCCTTTTCTATCTTCAACCATTCTTTTTATTGCATTCATAAAAGTATTAAAACTCCAGTGACTTTTCATCCATGCCGATGATAGATATAAAGTTTTATTAGGCTCAAGAGGATAATCGCTATATTTTTCATCATCCATATATCCTGGGTGTCTAGGAGCGGTTAAGAACTGTTTTAGAACTGTATTCACTACCGTTTCTTTTATCATTCTATATTCGTCAGCTATTAATATATTTCCACGGCCACATCTCGCACCATCATTTGATGCAACGATTGATATTACAGATGTATTCTTAAAAGTACATTTTACATTATCATGATTCGTGGTTATTTTTTCTATCTCTGCATCTAACATTGGATATTTCTGCCTTAACTCTTCAACTTTTTCGGTTATAATATTGGCGGCCTGTTTCTTATTTCCACTGGCTATTACTATTTTAGTTCCTGGATATAAAATACATCTAACACAGCAAAATACTGCTGTTAAGAACGATTTTCCAAGCCCTCTTGATGCAGTAAACACGAATACATTACTTATATTCATCATAAATAATAATATCATTTGGAATGGATACAAATGTATACCTAGCCAATCCTCGCAAAATCTATGTGGGTTTTTTCTCCAATATTCAGTCCATATTTTTATACCATCTAATAAATTTTCATACGAATCCTTCTTTAAGTTATTTCTTTGTTTGCTTTTTGTAGTCTTCATATGTTTCATTCTCCACGTCAGAGTAAGTTATATCACCATTTTCTATACCAAAAAATAGTTTTAAAGGTCTGACTATATACCTATTTATCATCCATTGTATTTTATCTACATCTACAAATTCTGGATGTTTGCTAGGTATTGGTTCAGTTTGCTCAACCTCTAATATAAGCTGACCTGGAGTTATCTTATCGTTATTTCCATATTTTTGCATTTTAGATGGTAATACATTTAAATCTTCCATTGCTTTTCTTATTTGCGTACTCAATTTATCAAAGTCACCATGTTTGCCATTGACTCTACAATTTTCTCTCATTATTTCTAATTCACATAAATTCTTTATTATTTCCTGTTCTTGTAATGTTTCTGAAGGATAATGTTTAGTGTATTTTCTATACTTCTTTTCCAATTTTATATACTCTTTTGAACTATAAGCCTCTCCCCAAAAATCAACAACATCTTGATCTATAAGAGTATCATCTATTGAAATTAATTTATTACTTTCTTCACTTAATATAGAGTTGTCACCGCTTGTCTTATCTCTTGTAGCTTTCTCTACATTTAATCTTCTAAAATATTCCCCAATAAAATTACCTTCTATTTTTGCGCACTCAACAAATAATGCTTCACTAAAATAGCTATCTAAATTCAAGCAAGTATGTTTCAACGATAATTCAGAATCACCTGAATATTTAGTTAAGTAATAATCGTATTTTTCTTGAACACAATTTTTACAAACATTCATTCTACTTGTATCGCTATTCATTTTTGAAGCACTCTTATAAAAATCTCTAGTTAAATATTTTTCAGTTCCACATTGTGTACATTTAAATTTTTCAACTTTTGCCAATATATCAACTCCCTTAAATAAAAAGAAACCTGTAAAATGGGGATTTACAGGTTTCTCGTGCCTATTTAGGCAAAATATAGGAGGAGATTATATGTCTATCCTCAGTTGAGAATAGAAAAAAGACATACAAGCCAAAGGGGTTAGACTCATACATCTTTCTTCTACTCTCAACTAATAATCTCATCCTAAAAATTAATTCTATGTCTCTCAACATTTTTTCTAATTCCATACATCATCTCATTTCGATTTAAAAATCTACCCAACTAATTAACCATGTAAGCTATTTAAACGCCTCTACGCCACTCATACTCAATCAGAAAGGTATATTATACATCAATTGATTCAACCGATACTGTATAACTGTTAATCCATTTATCTGTTTTCTTATCCTTGTAATTATTTGGCATAAAAGTTCCCTTGAATAATACAACTTTATTAATATTATCAACTATTGTTTCAAATAATTCAGGCTTAAAGCAAGTTAAATTAATCTTCTTATGCCATAAATTTCCCTCGAATCCTACAATGAAGTTACAAACTTTAGCATTTCTATATGTTACTTTTAATATTCTTCCTTCTAATTTTAATTCATTAACTATAATATCATCTCCTAAATTAGTGTTGCTTGAAAGGTTTTATTCTAAAATAAGCGAAAGCGAAAATGTGAGTTAGATGAAGAGATGGTTTTTATCTCTCATCCTATCTACTATTACTTTCTATTAATTACTATCTAAAGATTACTATCTATACATCACCCTAAGTCGTGTTTTTCAAAGTCCTAAATGACTAATTTCAATACCCCTAAATGATGTTTTTCAATACCCCTAAATCGTCCGAAGCATTGCAAATACTACAGTTTGATATTGTCTATTGGATTGTTATTATTATCTAAACTATCATCATATCTCTTCCAATCTTCATAATTTACAATTTCATAGTAATTTCTATATGTGAATTTTTCACTTCCATCAGATTGAATTGCTACTTCTCCTCTTTTTTCTTTTCTAATTAATCCTTTTGATATTAAATCTTTCGTAAATTCTCTTACTGCATCTTTACTACAATTAGACTTTTTACTTAATCCTATATTTTCGCATATGGATTCATTGGATATTTTAGTTTTCCTATACTTTTCAATATTTTTATCTTTTCCATTGTTAGGAACTTTACATCTATATTTTATGTAAATATAAGTCTTTATTACATTATGATTACTTACTCTAGTTAACATTTTCAATATATCACGTTCTATACAAACATATTTTTTATTATCCTCTGAATATTTAATTAGATAACATATTCCATTATTTTCTGTATTTATAGCACTAACTGTTTCACCACTTAATTTAACAAGTTTCTTTACATTCCTTATAACAGTATCAAGTTTATTTCCAGTCATCTTTTCAATTTCATCTTGGTTTAAATATAAGTCATTTTTATAAACATAACGTGTATCTTCGCCAATATTAGGTTGAGAATACAAAGTCATAACAGCTATTGTCTTATAATCACATGATTTATTTTTCATATTCGCCTCCGATGAACTTATAGGAAACGCTAATATTTTACATTCATCTTTGATTTTTGATTTAGTACCTTTGTTTTTAATAATACATTCATTATCGTAATTATCCTCATAAAGAAAATCATTATAGTCATCATAATAACCATATTTGGCATCTAATGTTGCTTGGTGTTCTAAATCTCTTTGTTGTTCTTCTGTTGCATATTCACTCATATTTACAATTCTCCTTTTTACAATTATTTATTTAACATTTTTCTTTCACGACATCTTTTGTTCCAATCCTCTAATGCATTTTGAAAATTATCATCTTCTTTATCAAAATATACATAAGCCTTTTTAGTCTTCTTATGTATTCCTGCTCCTATAGGGCAGACACCTAATTTAACTATGTGATTAACACAGTCCATGTTAAATAGCATCATTTTTACAATCCTCCTTTATTTTATTAATTATAGTAACTTATCTCAAAGCATAATTACACTCTACACCATCTTCACTTATTATCAGCATACTTTGTGAATATGGATTAAATAATTTTTTATCCATTGCATAATTATCTGTTGAAATCAATGATGAATTTACAAATACATCAGTATCATATAATTGATAATGTTTACTTTGATGTACATGACCGTAACATATCACATCTAAATTAGTTTTAGTTACCATTTCTAGTTCGGATTTAACATTTTTTCCACTTATTTTATCACCGTGACAACCACAAACCGTAAATCCTTTAACATCTAATACGCATATTTCATCATCATTAAGCGTATTATTTAATATAACAACATTATCATTTTCAGCCAATCTTAATTTAAGAAATTCTTTGATTATCATTGTGTAATTATCTTTATTGTTACGTTCTTCTTTAGCTATATCCATAGCACAATGGTTGCCCTCAACCACACTAACGGTACAATAGAAATGTTTTGATAATTTATGTATACATTGAGATAATAACTCTGATACATTAATTATTTGTTCTCCAAGTTTTTCTTGATTATTTCTTCTTATTTCCGAATGCAACATTCCTGAAATTAAATCACCTAAGCATAAAATATGTATCTTATCTATATTGTGTCTTTTCCCTACATCAATTGCTTTATCTACAATATCACTTATTCTATTTATACATATATCGACATCATATTTATTTATAGCATTATCAGTAGTCATTCCATAATGCCAATCTCCAAATAGAAGTAATCCATCATTTCCACTAGGAGTATCTTTTATGTGTAACTCATTAATCATTGGAGTTTTATATGCTAATTCATCTATATTATCTTTTATTAAATCAACTATTGATTCTATTCTAGCTAAATTTCTAATTTGACGATTTGTTTCAGTACGAATATCTTGTAATTTAACTTTCTCTTTCCTTAACTTAACAAACTCATCGGTATCATTTATGCCCATATAATCTCTATATGCTTTCATTCCGTAAGAAATCTTTCTCAAATGATCAGAATTCCACTCAAGTTCATATTTATCAACAAGACTTTCCCAAGTTTCATCGGATATTTTATCCAATTTACTTAAACAGTCCAAAATTAACTCTTTATTAATCTCTCCCATTTAATCTCCCCTTTGTAAACCAATTTCTCTAACATTTGACGAATGTTAGGTGTTTATATTGACATTATTTTTCAGCAATAAAATCTATTTTTATTTTTATATATTCCTTATTTAAAAATTTCTCCAATAATTCATTTGCGGGATAATCTTCCATTTTATTCCCATCTTTGTCATACTCTTCTATATAAAAAAGTCCGTCATTATCAATAACTATTTTGCCTATTTTAATTTCTCCGTTAAGTTGTTACTGTAGTTTCATATATACATAATCTCCTTTTAAATTTAATTAGGCAGGGTCAGGACGCAAATCTGCACGTTGACCCCATTTAAGCAACCAAACATATTTCCTTGTTGCACCTGAATGCTATATTAACAGCTCGTCAACCATTAATATAGGCTTACTTCTTTTGTTACACCTAAACCCAATATGAGATATATCCTCTGTGTAACTGCCAACACACCACTGTCCTAAACTAAGTTGGTCTAAACTCACCCTTGAACTCAATCTATAGATTGGAACAACAGACTCCTAGTTTGTGTTAGTTTCCCTTCAACATCTCATAATAGTTAAATCCCATTATGAGTCATGACGTACAGCTAAATAGCCTCGTCTAATTCAATCTGTTAACGATTTTGAATAATCATTAACTATGGCATTCGCCGTATTTAGGATAACAGACTGTGCATTGCCCAACAGTCAAGCTGCCATGGTATATTTTTAACGTCCCCCACTAGGGAAATGAGCGTTATCCATTAACTCACTTTTTAGTATTATCGGTCTTTTCAGACGGTTGAAATTAATCAACATAGTATTATCAACAAATTGTCTCTTTCGGTATCTGCTCATAAGAGTCAAATCCTGTGGACAGCCTCACACTTATTCAGCATAACTTAACCTTAATGTATTTGAATACATTCATTTGAGGAGTCATAGGCTTCGTGAGTTCTATTGCAATATAATTTAATATAAATTACAATTTAAGTACCACTCATATTCGAGTAGTGGTTTTTTACTTTTTTGTATATGTAGTAATCACTGTACCGATAGCCGTTGAAATCATTCTATTGGTACATCGAATTAACTTTTTGTGGAAGTTAAAGTTAATTCAAAACACTACCAGCCACTCTATTTAATTAGGGTGGTTTTTATTTTAATCACAATAAATTATCTATTTTATCTTTAATTTATTAATTATTTAATATCTCTAACTCTAAATGTAAAACCCATATTAGATATTTCACTACAATCAAATTTGAAAATATCACCTTCTGGTATACTACATTCCATAATCGTTGATACTTCTCTTGTGGAACCGTCTTCGTATCTCAAATTTTCAACGAGTTTAACTTTATGATCTGTCTTGCTTTCATATTGTGTTAATTGTCTCATAACGTTTTTTATTTTTTTGAATCCAACGTCGTTAGTTACCTCATTATGCATTTTAAAATATAGTTTATCATCTTTGTAATAAAATTTATAACCATTTATAGTATCAAATAAAATGTCATCAATATAAATACCCTTAACATCGTTTATTATAAAATAATCCATATTAATTCTCCTTAATTCATTTTATTAATTATCGTAACTATAATTCTACCGAAGTATCTTTTTCTACTGATTTCTTTAATCTTAAAGATATTATTTCTTTATCTGGTGTTTCCCAATCTACTATTTTTCCACCTAATTCAGAAGAATCTTTTCTACCTTTTCTTTCTTTTTTAGTTATAGTAACACACCCTATATTAGCAGTATCATATTTATCATTACTTTTCTTTTCTAGTTTATTAGCAGTTTCTATAATTGTATCATCAAACACTTTTATTAATTCATTAACCTGTTCTAATGATAAATCATAACCTACCCCTTTTGCTATTTTTTGAAATATTTTTAAAACATCACCTTTTAACATAAAATCTCTCCTTTTTCATTTAAAATTGTTGGAAATTCACCGTATATCTCTTTTCTCGGATATTTAAGTAAATTACCATTACATAAGAAAGTATGTGAAAATCAATATATTAATAGTACAATTTGCAACAATTTTAAATTGTATCAGTGTTTTTTATAAATTGTACCACCATACAATTATTTTTTTCTGCATTGTTTACACATACTCATATAACCACGAGAACCATTTTTATCAAATTGTGATACCAATTTTATTTCATTACATTGACTACATTTGATATACTCACCCTTGCGTATATTCATAAAATACCAATCGGTATATTTTTCTAAATTTTTATTATATATTTTATTAACTATAGATTGAATATGTTTATTTACAACTGGCTGGGTTATGTTCAATATATTACCTATATCTTCTTGTGTCTTATCTTCTCTAAGTAGTTCTAATACATTTCCTTGCATATATGTAAACTTACATTCGTTAATTGTATTATTTAAATCTCTTATGATTACACTTACATCATCTTGCATGTCGTTTCCTTTAGTTAAATATAAAGCGTATTTAATATGTTCCTTATCTAAAATATCAAACTCATCCCAATCAGGTAAGCCACCATCAGGTAGTGGTGCTTTAAATATTATAGGTCTAGCTTTTTTATTAATACAATCCAAGAAATCTTCCTTCAAACTTCTTACATTTTTCTTTATTAATTTATATTTAACATTTTCTTCTTTATTTAATTTTCTTAATTTCTTTATTTCATTCATTTCTTTAAGTATATGTTTCATATTTAAATAACCTATGTAATAATCATGTACTTGAGGATACTTAGATCCATATTCTTTATCTAATTTTTCAAGGTGTTTATCATCTAGTTTATCGAATCTCTTTTCCATTTTATAATTCATTTGATTCGCTAACACAAATAAATCATCTAATCCTTTTTCTTTAGAATATTTTCCTTCTGAAGTATTTTCCGTTATGTGTCTTATTGCATTTTGTTCATCTATTGCCTTTTTGAACATTTCTCTTGAGTGATACACTTTTATGTATTGTTCAGGATTATCCCTTTTTCTTTCACTTCTAATTATCAATGTCCCCATAAGTTCTAATGTACTTGCTATATTACTTTCAGAATAAAGATTATCTGTAGTATTTAAATTCAATTTTATTCCACCGTTATATGCATCTTCATCATTCTGAAGAAATATTTTTTCCCAAAATTCATCATAAAACTCTTTATCTTTGATTAAATTACATCCTAAAATATTTTTTACACATTCTATCATTCCATCAGATGTATCACATCTTAAATGTTTTGCATTGTTGTAATAGTCATACGCCCTTTTGTTTCCTAATTTTCCATTGAATTTATTATTATTAAAATTTACGCTGCTCATAAATTACCCCCAATTAATTCCATTCATCATATTTTCCGTTGTAGTTCATATCTTGGTACATTATCATTTCTTTTGAATTCATTTTTTTACTTGAAACCCTACGAGTATCATATGATTTCATTAAATGTTCCATACCTTCTAAATTTTCTAAATCATCTGTTCCTTCTAATAATTCGTCTATATCAATTTCTTTACTCATTCTCCCAATCTCCTTTTTATTTTATTAATTGTAGTAACTATTTATTTCATTACGCACACCATAATAAACATCATATAGTGCTTTATATTTATCATTATTTATTAAATCCGTTTTACATCTATCCTCCTCTAGTTCTTTAATCCAACTATGTAAATCTTTCTCATACTCAAGTAATTCATAATACACTCCCATCAACATACCTCCTAGAATCCATATAACCAATTGTAAGACGTTTTATATATCATTCCGAATAACTAATCATTTAAACATTTTTAAATCTTAAAATCGTTTATACACAGTCATGCATTTTATAATAATTTATCAACAACTCTACTTGACTCAATTCCTTTATTATCGACTCATAGGCTTTATACTCTTTGCTACTTTCATTACAATTATTTTTATCTATGTAATTACCACCTTTTTCAAGTCTTTCTAACAAATGTTTATAATAATCAGTTAATACTTTTTCAAATCTCACTCTTTGCTTCATGTTAAACTACCTTAATCTCATATATGTAAGCAAATGAATTATGTGTCATAAAAGTCCAACCTTGTATTTGTTTGTAGCCTTGTGATATTAAATGATCTATAGCTTTATCTTCAGTTGAGTATCCTTCACTTGAAACTTTACCGTTGTACATTATTATATAAACTTTCATATTAAGCCTCCATATTTATTTTATATTCAATTTCATATATTTCATCAATCATAATATCACAAATTGAAACCTCGTTATCTTGACACATATTTTTAAATGGACATACCTCACACTCTACTAAATCAGTAAATACTTTTAAACATTCTAATGTTGTATGATACCTTTCATCTATCATTACATCACTCCTAATTTATTTTTTATTATTTGTTCGTCTGACTCCAATGTTGCTAATAATTCTTCTAGTTTATATTCACTAAGATATTTCATATCCTCTATTAAATCACTATACATAACAATTGGTATTGCTAAATTTAACTTTCTATCATCCACTCCTTCATCTTGCAAATCTAATATATTGCTTAACATTGATGACATCTTGAATTTAATTGTAATTATCAATTCCATATCATCGCCCCTTATTTTATTAATTCATGCAACTTATTTTATTTTGTATTACTTTCAATATCTCCTTAATATTAGTATATACATACGTAAACTATTTGTTTAACTTATAATATAACTATATATAATTTTACAATTATTGTCAATACATTTTATTAATTTATGCAACTTATTTTATTTTCAAATCCATATAACTCCAATAAGAAATCTCTACCCAACCCAGTCCACTTTCTATCATAGATTATTTTACCATTTTCTAATTCATGTTGCTTTATACTTGTAAAATTTTTGTCTGAATATTTAGCCGTTAACACCCATGTACCATTGGAAATATATTGAATCTTCTTATCTTTTAAGTCTGAATTAAGTTTCTTAGCACTTGTGAATCCTAGTTCTTTAGCTATTTCTGTTGCAGTATATAATTTACCTTGATGTATTAATCTCTTCTTTTCATTTTCAGCTTTAATCCTTAATTCTTTTTCTTCCTTTAATTTTGTAGCTAATTGTATTAAGAAGTCAGGATCATTTAATGCTTTCTCTATTGTATTATCTGTCATATATGCCCCATGTTTTCTTATGCTAGGTAACACTTCAGTTGTAACCCATCTTTTGAATTTCTTTGCACTTGGTAATTTGCTAGATAATATTAAACTATATAATCCACTTTCATTTATTATCTTCATATTTCTATTTTGACCTGATACGGTGAATTGGCGTGTTAGCTTATCTTCATATTCTACATGAGAACTTATAGCATCACTTGGTCTTGTATAACCTAATATTTCAGCTATATCCTTTCCAACAAACCAAGGTTCATTATTAATTTCTAATGTTCTTATCTCTCCAAATTCTTCGTTTTTAAATATTTCTATATTACTCATATTTCCTCCCATTTATTAATTATTGTAATTTATTTTAATTTTAAATTCATAAGTTATCCATTCATATCAATCACCTCAATCTCATTTATTTAACTTATACTACAAGTATATATCCACTTCCAAATACTGTCAATAGGTTTTTATTAATTTTACACATTTATTTTTATATTTAATTAAACAGTATGATTGTAATAGTAAATCATTAATATGTTAAATTAAAATGACTTATAAATGGAGATTTTGTGGATAAAATGCTATTTATTGTTGATATTTTATGAAAAACTGTGTATAAATTAATAGAATATAATCAAAAACTTATAAAAATAAGAGTATTTTGTAATAATTGATTACATTTCATTTCATAGTATTTATATAAATAGTATTTATATAGTATTTAATAGTATTTAGGGGTAGCTATAGTTAAGTTAGTTCAACTTGTTCGGTAATGTAAATATGAGAAAAAGGGAGTAAAATATGAGAGATTAGGAGTTAAATATGAGAAAAAAGGAGTACAAATTATGAGAGATTAGGAATTAAATATGAGAAATTGGGAGCGAACTATGATAAAATAGGAGTGTAACTATGAGAAATTAGGAATTGTATATAAAATTTTTAATATAGATTGTGAATTACTATATGTAAACATGAGAAATTAGGAACGAGTTCATATAAATTTAACTTAAATATGAGAAAAAAGGAGTAATTATTATGTCTAAAGATAAAAATATACTTATGAAAAATAATATGTTAGTGAAAGCAAGGTATAGCCTTACATTGGTTCAATCGAAAATATTCATTGTTATGTTATATAAATTACAGAAAGATGAGAAAAGAGGAATGAGCTGTACTTTAACTAGAAAGGAATTGCTGAATCTAATCACATCTAATGATAATAAAACAATATCTGGAATAAAAGAATTACTAGATCAATTAATGAATGAAAGGATTTACTTCAAAGAGGAGACTAATAATGGTAAAAACTCAATATGGGGTAAATATAATTTAATCAATGGATTTGAATATAATGATGAGACAGATGAATTTACTATAGCTTGTTCAGAAAGAGTCTATAGTTTACTTATGTCCTATTTAGAAATAGGTTATACACCTGTTAATTTAAATGTTTATTTATCATTAAAAAATCCAAACGCTCAGAGAATGTACGATTTACTTAGGCTATGGAGTAACACTAAAAGACATATGACATATGGTGTTGATGAATTAAAAGAATTACTTATGCTTGAAGATAAATATAAAAACTATGCTGATTTTAAAAGATATGTTTTAAATAGTTCTAAGAAAGCATTAAATAAAACAAAAATGTTTGAAATAGACTTTAAAGAAAATAAAACGGGTAGAAAAGTAACCAGTATTACATTTGATGTAAAAGATTTAGACGATAGGAAGTATTTTATCGAAAATAATGGTGATAATAAAAATAATATGCCTGAGAACCAACAGAATCAATCAGGTGAGTTTTTTATTCCTGACTCAAGTGTTTTTACGCCAGGAACTCTATTTTTATTTAAAAACGATTTTAACGAGTTTGATTTTAATGAAGATTATGTACAGAATGCATTCTACGAGGCAGTTGCTGCTATATTAGAAAAAGACAATGTAAATAAAATATATTCCAATGGTTATAAATACTTTAAGCAAACTTTATTAGAAAAGATAGATAGTAACATGATGAAGGATATAAAAAGCAAATTTTAGGAGTGATATATATGAATTTTATTGAATTAATTAAATGGGCTTGGCGAGATGCGAAGGATAAGTCACACAGTTGTCTGAATATATATTCTGAAGAAAAAGGTTATAAGCAATGGAATATACTAATTCCAAAGGACGAATGGTTGGAGAAACAATCATTTGAAACGTTAGATAAAGTGTATGGATTAGGCTTAAAGAAAATTCTAGTTGATTTATTAATACCAAGTTACAATGGACATACAAACCAATTAGACTTAGTATTTATTAATAAAACAGGAATATATGTAATTGAGGTTAAAAACTTCACTTGTAACTTAGAAGGTAATAACACTACTGATTGGGTGAGAAAAGAGTTTAATGGCCAAAGAAATAGAATTCACAATCCTGTTAAACAAAATTTAAGCCATATTAAATCATTACAAAAGTTACTACACCATTATCCGAGTAAATATTTCAAAAATATAATTCTACTTGCTGATAGTTGCAAATATAATTATGACAATAATACTGAGTTACCATATGAGACTAGAGTTATTAACTACAAGGATTTAAAGGGCACTATAAGGGATTTAACCAAGGATAGTAATGAAATATTCAGCGATGAGAATATTTATAGGATATATAACGAATTAGAACAATATGCTAGATATAGTTATGAGGACAAAATGAAACATTTAGAATATGTACAAAGTATAAAAGGGGTAAATTAATTACCCCTCTGTTTTCATGCTATTTGCTATTTTAAGTAATCCATTTGCTATTCTAGGATCAACTTCTTTCTTTTCTTCAGGCTCAATAGTTTCTTTACTTTCAACAACAATTTCTTTTGGTTTACTAATCACATTATTTTCTGTAGCAACATTAATCTTTATATTATTAAAATCAATTTTTCTTAATATATCCCATTCTTGCAATATCAATTGTAGGGCATCATTTCTACTTGATAAATCATTATTACTTTGATAATCAGTTATCAATTCCCAAAATTTCTGTTCAAGATATATTGTAGATGATTTTTTAGCCATTCATATCACCTCTAAAATTTCATTTTGGCAACTTTAAATAATCCTTTAGCAGTAGCCATTTGTGCATCAGGTAATTTAACAAAGTCATCTCCAGGATTTAAATGTAATGAAGTACCACCAGCTAAGTATAAATCCATCTCATCCTTATTAGCCCATTTTTCTTCAACTAATTGATTTAAACTTTCAGAACCAAATGAGTATATTACTTTTTTCATATCATCATAATCATCCGATGAGTCTATTTCTATCAACGATTTAGTTATATTTTGTGATAATAAATTATCTTGAAGTGTTTTTAACATTGTACTATTTCCATATTCAATTGTGTCTGAAAACTTATCATTAAAGTTAAATCCTTTGTCGAAATAACTTAACTCAGTAGTTCTGAAACCAACATTAACTAATCCCACAGGCTTTACTTCATTTACACTACAATTTAAAGCGTGGAATAATGCAGCATCACCTTCTCTAAACACATCTATATCTTCAATGAATATTGTTTTATTAGAATTATTTAATCTATTTTTAACCTTTATATATTTACCTCTGTATTCCTCTTGAACTTCCTTTAATGTCTTCTGAGTATAGTTCTTATATGGAACACCTAAACATATTTTAACTTTATCTTTAATGGCAATTTGTTCTAATGCTGCAGCCATTAATATTCTTACAGTTTGTGTGATCTTACTATCTTTACTATTTCTAATCAATGTATAAGATTCCTTTTCAGCCAATGTTCCAACAAAATAATCTACATCTTCAATTGATATATAAATTGGATTTTCATAATTACTATATTCAACTTTATCTTGTCTACCATCTCCATATACACTTTTAAACATTACTTCTTTAGTAACTTTATTTACTTCACTATATGCCTTTAAATAACCTCTACCTATATCTAAACCTATTAATTGTGTATCACTCATGATATTACCTCCCTAGTTTTATATTACATTATATGAATATTATACCAAATATGATACATGAGGACAAGTTAAATATTATTAAAATTTCAACTTAGGTTAAGATATTAACTAAAATACAAGTACAAATCTTGTGTAAATATTAATTACTATTCAAATCTTAACAATATATTAACTAACAAATGAGTTCATATGTTAACTATATTATAACTTGAGTGTAAATATTGTTAACATCTTGTGTAGACTCTTTGACGTCATATCTTTATGTCAAATCAACTATTCTAACTAATATTTCTTATAAAACTTAAAATTCAGCAAGGTATAAACTATCAACGAATCATTTCAAATAGCCTTAGACTTAATTTAAATAGTTATCAATTTGATAATTTATTAAGTAATTATTGGAAATAGAGTATACAAATAGTGATATTATTGCCATTTTATAAAATGTATTAATTATTGAAATTTAAGTAAATAATGACTTTGTAAATTTTGATTATTATAAGCCACGGCTTAGATTATATGTAGCCAATTTTGTAGACATTAAATCATTTATATTTATATTTATTCCTTAACATTTAAGTAAATTACTAATATCATTAATTGCTAATATTTCAAGGTATACGAATTAGACTCTATTTTAAGTAATTATTGGAAAATATGAGTATTTGCATAAAATTGAGTTTTAAATTTGAATGTTTATTAAGGAAGTTTTAGGGAATGTAGACATTTTTAAGAGTGTAATTTTGAGTGAATTTGAGTTAAGAGTGTTATTTTTTTACGTGTAGAAGTGAAAGTACTCTTTCTTTCTCGCCTCTCTCAAACACCACTCAGATATAAAACATACCCCCACCAACACATATACTACGTCAAATCGTGGGAAATATAGGGTAAAATTACATGGATTAATATATCTATTGAAGGTCATTTCCCAAGAATAGAGAAATATTATTGAATTATAATTTATTTTATAAACTTTATTCATTCAAATACATGAAGTATGATTGACAATTGTTTATGCTCAATTCTAATAGGGCGTTTTTTGAATTTTTAACATGAAATAATTTTGGCTTATAGAATATAAACTCTTATAATAAATACAATAGTCATTCTTTTCTTAAACAATAAAAAAGAACTATAATCATAGTCCTTCAAAAACGAAATATTAATTTCTTATAATTTATTAAATATGTATCAATTATCACAATCGTTATACCATTTATCGAAAGCATATTTTTTCCATTTTATAATTTTACTTAATAAGTCCAAATTGCAAACGTCACTCAAACTTATCCATTCATCTAAACTTCTTTTATTCTTACTACTGTTAGCACTCTTAGTGCATGGTACTATATTCCATATTACATTCTTTCCACCTTGACTTAGTGGTATGATATGGTCTATTGTCTTTCTAAGTCTATGTACTGTACTATCAAATTCTTCACCTGTGTAAGCACATTTATTATTAAAGAACTCCATCATCTCTTTATATTGTTCTCCAGTTACTTCTCCTACATCATTTCCGTATCGTATCTTACTTTTATTATTTATCTTGTAAGCATCACCATTATATGTATTATCAAATCTTTTTCTATTCTCTTTCAATTCATCTTTATGTTCTTTACGATATTTTGAATTCCTTTCTATTACGTAATCTTTATTCTTTTCTAACCACTTCATATGATTATCTTTGTCGCGTTCTTTATTTTCGCTTCTCCATCTTTTACTATTTTCTCTAAATCTATCTTTGTTATCGTTGAAGTATTCTTTCATATAATTAGATTTACATTCTTTACATACTCTTTCTTTATTAAATTTATTTCTTTTCCTATTACTAAATTTATTTATAAATAATATTTCTCCACACTGTTTACACTTTCTAAAAACATAATTACAATTGTTATTCATTTGTATTCCTCCTAATATGTTTTATTAATTGTTGTGCCATTACATACACCTTACCATAAGAAAGGTACACTCAAACGGCACACTTTATTAATTCTTTATTTCTAATATCATATAAACTCTACTTTGTTTATTATCAATTCTAACTCTCTTGTCTTCTATCTTATATTTATTCTTATATAATAAATTTCTAAATGCTCGCATTCCTATATTTACACTTCTACTATTCATTATATTATAAGTTTCCATTAACAATTCAAATTCATTTTTGGTTAACCATCTATTTAAGAATTTATTATTCACTGTTATCTTTAAAGGTGGAAGTTTATCACTCTTAGTCTTTACTACTAACAAATCTACATCATGCCTTATTCTTCCTCTGCTTTGCGTTATTTCTGTTTGGTTAATACTATTTACTATACAAAGTTTCATATCTTTATCTTTTATATTTATTCCTGTTTCAGATGCTTTATTTATAATCAATACATTATATGGATCTTTCAATTCATTAATAAATTTATTTTCTTTATCCTTAGCTGTTAATAAATATTTTTTTACTTCCTTTTGTTCTTCTGATAATTCATATTTGTTATTGCTTTCACTCCATAAGCATATTGGGTTTAAATTAAGATCCTTACATAATGATTCAATCTTAATCATATCTCTAATTTGTTTAGTGTAAATTAAACATTTTAAATTAGCAAATTTAAATCCTGATTCATATTTTTTTAAATATGTTTTTATTTGTGATATATTATTTATGTAATCAATCAGCAATTCAGTGTAACGTCTTATTTCTTTATTATCCATTAAATTAATTATGTTTAGATTATTGAATAAATTTATATTATCATTCTTTAATTTTTCTATGTAAAAAGGTGTTGCAGTAAATAATATAATCGGTATTCTTTGAATACTTAATAAAAAATTCAATGCATGGCTTAAATCTCTATCCTGATTAAACTCTGAGTATTCAGCTAGACTGTGTATTTCATCAGCCACTATTAAATCAAATTTATAAATAAAATCGTCTGTAACGTCTAATCTTATTCTAGATCCGAATTCTTTATATGTTGAAATATAAGTTTCAGTTTTGTTGAGTCCTTCATGTCTTAAACGTTTATTATTACTATATGTATTAATTTCTTGCTCACATTGGAATTTTAAATTACTATTATCACATAGATACAATACCTTTTTATCGTGTCTTAATTCATTCATAATATAATGAGTCTTTCCAGATCCAATTGGTGCTAAAATTAAATTATTCTTTTCTGTGCTTAATTCTATATCTTTCATTATTTCATTTAAATATTTTGTTCCTCTCATTAATAACCTCCTAAATTTAATTTGCTACAGGTACAAACATAAAGCCTATACTCTTCAACGTCCTTAGAATCCATTTAAATCCCTCAATTTTATCACCTCCTTTAATGCAAAATAAGAGGGAGATAATTCCCTCTTTAATTTATTACTTATTGTAATTATTTATCTAGTAAGTATAATAAAGTTTCTTTTTGCTCAACCAAGTTATTAAGTGAAGTTTGATATTCCTGCAACTTAACTACATGATTATTTGTGAAATTTATTATATCATATGTTTTTTCACTGTTAACTATATCTTTAAGATTTTTAATTTCTGTGTTTATATTTTTTTCTAATTTAGCAATTTTTATTTCTAAAGATTTTAATTCTTTATTTATTTTAGTTTCCATTTTAATTTCTCATTTTATTTAATAAGATTCTAATGTATATCCCATGCTTTCCAATCTTGATTTAGTTTCTTCCCAACAGTTAGTAAAGTCACACCCTACATATTTTCCATCTTTAAAAATTTTAAAATATACGTTCATTTTCTTGATCTCCTTTTCTTTTTATTTATCTTATACTTAAATAATACTACACTTACTATATATCTGTCAACCGTTTTTATAAAATATTTTATTACTTATTGCAACTTATTTTAATATCATATTGAAAACAAAAATCTCTTACTGTGCTTTCTAATTCATCGTATGTAAATTCACTTCTTTTGTAGTAGTTCTCAGCCATTTCTAATATAATTTCGATGTCATGTTCGTTTATTGCTTCATTATCTCTTACAATCAATTCTATACAGTCTGTGTTACTTATTCTGTTGTTATCTTTTAAATACTTAACCGTATAATCGTATTTATTGAATATACAGTCCTCACAATCTACATTAAAGCAGTTGACATTATTGCAAGTTACTTTGTTGTCTGCTGCTCCTTCAACTGATCTAAACTTTTCTACTGTTGTATTACTAATATTAATTTTCATATTTAAAACCTCCTATTTATTAATTACATTTCTGATTCTTCTATCTCTATTTCTAATTTACAATAATCTTCATAACTCCAAACTTCCTCTATGCTTATTATGTCTACCACAGGCTCTCCGTCGTGTCCTTCTTCTACGCAATTACCATTTACGACTAAAACGTTATAATCTTTGTCAAAGTATTGCATATAATTAGATAATTCTCTAGCAGTAAAACAGCAACTTTTACCGTTTAAAACATCCGATCCATCTTCGATTGCTTCTTCTGGAGTGCCATATATCATGCCCAACTTTGTTCGCCTATTTCATGATTTGGATTTTGAAATCTATAGAAAGTGTAATTGTTTTCGTCATATGCTTCAAATTTTTCTTTACTTGGTTTATTGTTTACTTTTAATTCTTCTAACATATTATTGCCTCCGATTTATTTATTATACTTAGATAATAACACACATAAAAATTATTTGTCAATAGATTTATTAATTTGTGCAATTAAAAATAGCAAGTAATAACCCGCTATTTATGTTAATTATTATATAATCTTCAACCGTTTTATTTAGCTATTTTCATTCTTTTTTCTAAGTATTCTTTCTCACTATTGAATAATCTTACTCTTACCTTTCCTAAGTTTACTGCTAAAAAATCAATTTTTCCTGCATCGTAGGCTGTTTCATTTCCAAAACTTTCTAACTCTAGTCCATAATATTCTGCTATAGTGTTGGCTTTTTCCTCCCAAGTAAGCCCATGTAACATTTCTTTTGTATATCTTTCACTCATAAATAAATTTACATCTAATCTTGGTAATAATTTCATTTTATATCCTCCCTTTGTAACCTTTGGTTACTACCTTTTATATTTGTTTTATTAATTAAAGTATAATAGTTTTAATAATCCATGTCAATACATTTTTAAAATATTTTTATTAATTTTATACATTAAAAAGTACTAGAAATATCTAGTACTTTAATTTATTACTTTGTGTGACTACTATCTATAATTTTCGATTTTAACAAGGTTGCATTTTTTCAATTTCAACTTTCTGTAAAACTCAAAGTTTTCTTTTTTAATATCCCAAACTCTAGCATCAAAAACTTGTAGTTCGTCGTATTCAAAACTCGAATTGTGATAAATTGCGTCAATTTCAATGCCTTCTATTGTCTTGAAATTTATTCTTTCATAATCATTTATTTTTATTTCTTGTGTATTTTCTATGTGGTCTAATGTTCCAATTATATCTTCAATTGACTTTGTTGATACATTACCAGCTATATCTTCAATTAGTTTCAGAACTGCTTTTTTGTCGTTTGATGTAACTGCTTTTTCATTCATATATAATATTCCATTCAATATTTTAAAATTTCTATATATTTTTATATCTATTTTTCTAATTTCTGAAGCGTTTCTCTTAATCTCTTCCTGTTTATTGAATTCTTTCTCTGTAACCTCTATGTCCTTAATATATTTTCTTTTAGCGTCACAATTTATATATAACCCTGTTTTGTTTTCGTATATTTTAAGTCCTTTACTCCATCCGTTGTAGTGTAACTTTCCGTCTCTTATTTCACATTTTTTTATTTCTTCATCGTAAATTTTAGCGTAAATAATTTTATCTTCAACTGTTTCTAGTGTACTTACTATATTTATTTCTTGTGATTCTATATTTAAGTTTAATTTTTTTGCTACTTCTATTATTTTTCCTTTATATCCGTAAGTATTTGATTTTTCACTGAATTGTACTTCTATTTTACCACTCTTTTTTTCTATTAATCCGTTTGGATATACTTCATAAAATTTATTTTCAAGATCTTTGAATGTTATTTTTTCCATTTTCCATATCCCCTTTTCATTTTATTAATTATCTTACTTAAATAATACCATATGTTGATAATACATGTCAACTATATTTATTAATTAATGCAACAAAAAGTGATGAATAATTATCCACCACTTGAAATCATGTTTTTATTTTGTTTTATTTAACTCTGTGACCATTAATAGTGATTGTATGGCTTTTACCTTGTTTGTCTATTCCAATAACTTTTATTTTGTAAGTTCTATACTCTTTGAATTTCTTTTCTATAGTATCAGATCCATGTAATTTATTTGCCACTTCTTTTATTTGTTTCTTAGTTACTGTAGCGTTTTTATTTGTTTTATACTTAACTGTATAACTATTTTTAGTTGTGCTAACATTAAATTTCTTAATTTTAAAACTTTCTTTCAATACCATTTTATTTTCTTGTATTTCTGTTTTGTCTAGTGTTATATAAGTCTTGTTTCCCTTCTGTATTACTTGAGCGTTTGAACCTTTTATACTTCCAAATCCACCTAAAACTATTGCCATTGCTAATAAAACTCCCATTAATTTTTTCATTTTCATACTCTCCTTTAAATTTAATTTATTTTTTTATTCTTCTATTAATAATAAACATCTATTTTCATGATCAACATATATTGTGTATGATTTACAGTGTTCATAATATCCGTGTGGATAACTGTTTTTCATTGGTGTTACAGTTAATAATCGTTTACCATATGAAACGAAAAACTTTGTATATTCTTCAATATATTTATTTTTGTCTCTTTTCAACTCTTTATTAAAGTTGCATTTCTTATAAAGTTCTAAACCTTTGATTTGTCTGTTATTGTATTCCTCAGCACCTTCTTTTGTATATCCTTTAAACATTGCATTTTCTTCATATCTAACTTGAATTGCTTCCATATCATTTCACCCCATTTACTTTATTTAAATAATTTAATTGTTGTATGTAATCATTAGTTGCATTTACTTTTTCTTCTCTTTTCTTTAAATCCTTTAGACATCTGCTTAATAACTTTCTCATAATCACTCCACCTTTTTTATTATTAATATTTTAATCATTGCTATGTCTCCTAACATTTATTACTTAATGCGCTTATTTGTTGTTTGTTTAACTTATACTTAAATAATAATTCATATTCAATATGTTGTCAAGTGTTATTTTAAATATTTTTATTAATTATTGCATTTATTTTTATGCTGCTTTTTCTAATAGCATTATTAAATACTTCTTAGCATCTTTTAAACTGTTTCTACATGCTATTTCTTTACCTTCGCTATTATATATTGTATATTTTGCCCAATTTTTAAATATAAAGTATTCATTATTATAAGTAGTCATATTTGTTTCAGCGTTTGGATCTAAAAATATATTATCAGCAGCACTCAAATTATATTGCTTTTTACATCTAGTAAAAGAGTAATCTTCTACATTAGTATTATTAATAGCTGTTTCTAATTCTTGTTTATGTTGCTTTTTCATTTCATTTTTAGCACGATTTATGGATTTATTAAACTTGTCAACAATTTCATTAGATTTTAATAATAAATTATTGTATCTATCATTCATTTTATTGTATTTATTTGTATTTAATCCACCTCTTCCCGAAACCATCCAAGAAGGGTTAGATGCTTTATTTTGTAATCTACTAACATAATTATTATAATAATCTCTTTTAAATCGCTGTAAAGCCATTTTTAAATTATATTCGATGTTTTTATCAGTACAATTTTCTAATACGCTTAAAACTTCATTATTTGCAGATTCAAAGTATTCTTGTATTTCTTTAGTGTGGTTAACATCTTTACTTCTAAATAAATAACTTTCATTTTCTCGTCTACTTAAATTAGCATCTATTACATAAGAGTCTATATCATTTATATTTAATTCATTTAATTTATTTTCAACTTCCTTTTCTTTCTCTTCTTTATATTGTGCAGAAACTTCTTTTATTTCTTCTTCTGTTGTGTTTGTTAGACTATTAGCAAATTTTAAAGTATCTTCTGATTGTTTAGTGTACCAACATTTGTTATATCTTGACCATCTAAAACCATTAGATTTTAAATTATTTCTAACATCTTCAGAAGGTTTACCAGAAAAATATATTTCAACTCCGTTTTTATCCTCATTAAGAACTATTTTTACATCTTCTATAGTTTCGTTTTTAGTTTCTTCTACCTCTTGTTTTTCCTCAACAACTTCTACTTCTTCAACTGTTTCAGTTTCTTGTACTTTTAATAAATTTTCATCTATAAAAACACCTTTATTGTTTTTAATGCTTTCTATATTCTCTTTTATATATTTTAACACTTCGCTATCAGTAACATATTTCATATAGTAATCTAAACTTGATAATTGGTAAGGTCTACCCATGTATGTTTTCAACTCAGTAAACCATAAGTTGTA